>PJTQ01000252.1_pt1 | contig 48915 bp, 39 predicted proteins | sample 1512231 | NCBI WGS metagenome assembly PJTQ01 (sample SAMN08177688, study PRJNA422409) | Soil metagenome, whole genome shotgun sequencing project. | isolation source: Soil (3) enriched on wood chips | place: USA: Madison | collected 2015-01-15 | reverse complement strand
TGCGTAGGAGCGGGTTTACCCGCGAATACAGTAGCGGCGGCAACGGTGAACGGCGGGTGGAAATTGGCCCGCAGACCCGGCCCTTTCGCGGGTGAACCCGCTCCTACAACGGCCTGTGCCGAATCACCTACGCGTGCGTAGGAGCGGGTTTACCCGCGAATACGGTAGCGGCGGCAACGGTGAACGGCGGGTGGAAATTGGCCAGCAGGCCCGGCGCTTTCGCAGGTGAACCCGCGTGCTGTGTTACCAGTCCAACCGCAAGCGGCTCTCGAAGTAGCGCTCTTCGCCACTCAGCGGGTCCTCGAAACGCAGGCTCTGCGCCAACAGTTTCAGCGGCCGCTGGTAGTCATCCTCTTCATTGAGCAACTGCGGATAGAACGGGTCATTGCTGATCCCTGCCCCCAAAGCCGCCATGTGCACACGCAACTGATGGGTCTTGCCGGTCACGGGCGATAGCCTATAGCGCCATCGCTCACCGTTCTTCTCCAGCACCTCGGCCAGGGTTTCACTGTTGGCCTCACCCTCCACCTCATGCATGCGGAAAAATGGCTCGCCATGCACCAGGCGGCTTTTGTGCACCAGCGGAAATGTATGCTGCGGCATGGCAGCGGCAATGGCCTGGTAACGCTTGTCGATACGCCGCTCGGGGAACAGCCGCTGGTAGGCGCTGCGGCTGTGCGGGTTGGCGGAAAACAGCACGAGCCCAGCGGTGTGCCGGTCGATGCGGTGCAACGGCACCAGGTGCGGGTTTTCCAGGCGCCGGATCAGGCGGCGCAACAAGGTCTGCTCGACGTATTCACCGGTCGGCGTCACCGGCAGGAAATGCGGTTTATCGGCCACCACCAGGTGCTCGTCCACATGCAGCACCACCTCCTGCACCGGGATCGGCCGTTCGTTCGGCACTTCGCGGAAATAATGCAAACGCATGCCACGCTTGTAAGGCAGGTCGGCGGCAACTGCCTGCCCCTCGGCATCCAGCACCCGGCCACGGGCGAAGCGGTCAAGCCACTGGGCGCGGTCGATGGCCTTGAAATGGTCACACAAGCAATCGAGCACAGTCACCCAGTTACCAGGTGGCAGGCACACCGTACTGGCTTGCTGGCGGGCGGGGTCGAAAGGCGTGGTCATGGCTGGACTCGAGACGTTCATGGCCGCGCATTATCGCCCAAGCCCGCCCCCTCAACCAGCCTGGGCCATCGCCTCGCAGCGCTCCTTCAGCCAGCGCAGTACTTGCACCGGCTCCCAGCGGCCAGGGTCGTAGAGTGCATAGAGCAACCCCTCATAGCCCACCACATCCAGCCCTCGGTGGTAACCGGCCCGCTGGAACAAAGCCTCGATCTCGGCGAAGCAGGTATTGAAGTGCACTTTGCCGAACGGCGTGCAGTCGCCCGTCACCAGGCCTTCGAGGCGCAGTTCCAGAACGGCGTCAGCCACCCGATCCACGGGCATGCGGTTGACGCTGTACTTGAGTTGCTCGACATTGAGCATGGCTTCACCTCGATACTGTATTTATATACAGCATACGAACATCCCCTTGCTGCCGTCAATGCGCTTCATTGCAGCCCCGCCAGGTAGCCGCTGCCTTTGCGCAGGGTCAGCACCTGCCTGCGCGGCGTGCCGCGCGTCACCGACAGGTGCACCCATTTGTCGAACTCCAGGATCAGCTGATCGAAGGGCACCGCACTTTCGCTGATTCGCCGGACGGTCTCGCGCGGGCTGACCTCGATCACCGTGAAGTCCGCCGCCAGCCCTTGCACGTGCTGGCTATCGGAGGCGCCACCGATCAACCGATTGACCCTTTCACTGCGATACCCGCTGCTGATGATGATGGGCGCGTCGAACAATGCACGTACCTGTTCCAGCGCACAGCACAGCAATTGCAGGTTGGCCCTGGCTTCGAGGGGCGGTGCATTATCGAACCCTTCGCGGGCGGCGAGCTGGGAAACGGTCATTTCATCGAAGGTGAAATGTGGAGTGATGAACATGGCGAGCTATTCCGATGATGGAGAAGGTTACCGGCGACGGTGCGCCGCCACCGGATCATCAGCTCGCTTCACAGATCATGGAGCAGGGTTGCAACTCCTCTGCAGCCATCATTGCCCAAGAAAGGCCACCACTTGCTCGGTATCGAACGGCCAGTGCAACTCGGCGCCGTTGTCACAGCGCCGCAGCACCGGAATGATCAGGCCATAACGTTCGAACAAAAGCTCGCTCTCGGCGATATCGACCAGCTCTACCAGCAGGCCATGATCGACGAGAGGCATCAACACAGCCTCGGCCACTTCGCAGAGGTGGCAGCCGAGGGTGCCGAACAGTTGACATTCAGGCAGCATGTGGCAGGTCCCGGGTTGGCATACACAGAAGCCTATTCTAGGCGCGCCACGCCCACCCTGCATCTGACCTGGCTCAATCCTGGCTGGTAGCACCGATCCGGTGCAGCGACAGGTCCGCGCCTTGGAACTCCTGCTCATGGCTCAAGCGCAGGCCATGCAACGCACGAATGGCTCCGTACACGGCAAAGCCACCGGCCAAGGCCACCAGCACGCCCATCAGGCTGCCCAGCAACTGGCTGACCAGGCTGACACCGCCCATGCCGCCCAGCGCCACCTGGCCGAACACGCCACAGGCGATGCCACCCCACACGCCACACAGGCCATGCAACGGCCACACACCCAGGACGTCGTCGATTTTCCAGCGATTTTGCGCGGCGGTGAAGGTCCAGACAAACAGAGCGCCGGCAACCAGGCCGGTGGCGAGCGCACCCACCGGGTGCATCAGATCGGAACCTGCGCAAATCGCCACCAGCCCGGCCAGCGGGCCGTTATGCAGAAAACCCGGGTCGTTGCGCCCGGCCAGCAACGCCGACAGGGTGCCACCCACCATCGCCATCAGCGAGTTGATCGCTACCAGGCCGCTGACGCCCTGCAAGGTCTGGGCACTCATGACGTTGAAGCCAAACCAGCCGATGATGAGGATCCACGAGCCCAACGCCAGAAAGGGAATGCTCGACGGCGCAAACGCGACCAATCGGCCCTCGCGGTAGCGCCCACGGCGCGCCCCCAGCAGCAGCACCGCCGCCAGCGCCAGCCAGCCCCCCATGGCGTGTACCACCACAGACCCGGCAAAGTCGTGGAACGGTGCGCCGAAGCGTGCCTGCAGCCAAGCCTGCACGCCCAGGTTGCCGTTCCACACCACGCCCTCGAAGAACGGATAGACGAACGCCACGATCAACGCTGTGGCGCACAATTGCGGCACGAACCGCGCCCGCTCGGCAATGCCCCCGGAAATGATCGCCGGAATCGCCGCCGCAAAGGTCAGCAGGAAGAAGCACTTGACCAACGCATAGCCATGGTCGACAGCCAGCGTTGTCGCCGGCTGGAAGAAGTTGACCCCGTAGGCGATCCAGTAGCCTATAAAGAAGTAGACCAGCGCCGAGATGGCAAAGTCGCTGAGGATCTTCGACAAGGCGTTGACCTGGTTCTTGTGGCGCACCGTGCCCACTTCAAGGAACGCGAAGCCGGCATGCATGGCCAGCACCAGAATGGCGCCCATGAGAATGAACAGGGTGTTGGAACCGTGGACCAGAGAGTCCATAGCGCTGTGCATGTTTTCCATGAAATAGGCAGACCTGCTGAAAAAGGCACCAGGACAGTTCAAGAACCTGCATCCCTGCACCGAATCGGTGCCAGCCCCTACCCTGTTCAGGTGAGCGGGGTGAAGCCTGCGTGGTTTTTTCTTGGGTTTGTCGTGGATTGGGTTAAGGTTTATCGGTATCCGCTGCGCGGGCGCCCTGAATCGGCGCAAAACCGGTCACAGGCGCTCCGCAACGTGGCAAAAACTTAGCAAGGCCCATACCAGCAGCCGCACTTGAACCTTCCATGCGTGCTGTCACTCGAACTACCAACACTCATCGACAGGGAGAGACCCATGGCCAGCAAATCGGCAAAGAATGCACAAGAGATATTGATGGCTGACTTCCAGGCCTTGGTGCGCGACACCGAGAAGCTGCTGGCCGACACCGCCAACCTGGCCGGCGACCAGGCCGACGAATTGCGCGAGCAGATTCACGAGCGCCTGGCCCAGGCCCGCGAAACCCTGCAACTGACCCAGGACTCGGTACGTGAACGCGGTCAGGCAGCGCTTGGCAGCGCCGAGCAGTACGTGCAGGAAAACCCGTGGCGGGCAATCGGCATCGCAGCCGGCGTCGGCCTGTTGATCGGTCTGCTGGCCAACCGGCGCTAAGGGGAACCCATGGAGAATGACGCCAACGGCGCCGGCGCTTCGGGCAAGCGCCTGGGCGCGGCCATGCTGGGGCTGCTGCACAGTCACATCGAACTGTTCGGTATCGAGTTGCAGGAGCAGAAGGGCCGTACCTTGAGCCTGCTGCTGTTCGCCGGCCTGGCGCTGGTGTTCGCCCTGCTGCTGCTGACCGCGCTGTCCGGGCTGCTGCTGGTGCTGCTGTGGGACAGCTATCGACTGGCCGGTATCATTGGCCTGTGCGTGTTCTATGGCATTGCCGCCCTGTACTGCGGCGTGCGCCTGAAGGCGGCGGTGTTCGACGAATCGTCGCCCTTCGGCGCCACCCTCGACGAACTTGCCAAGGACAGGGAGCGCCTGTTGCCATGAGCCTGCCAGAACTGCCAAACACGCGTAACCCGCGCGAACTGCGTAAGGCGCTGCTGCGCCTGCGCATGGAGATGCACCGCCAGGAAATCCGTCATGAGTCCGGTCAGTTGCTTGAACCGCTGCGCCGCGTGCGCGGCATGGGCAGCTCGCTACATGAAGGCCTGGGTATCAAGCATGCACCACTGTGGGGCATCGGCGCTGTGGTGGCGCTGGGCTTTCTCACCGGCAAGGGCGTACGCAGCGGCAACCTGACGCGCCTGGTACGGTTGGGCAGCACCCTGCTGCCGCTGGTACGCCTCTACCTGCAAGGCGGCCGCCGACCCTGACGCTCGCCCCGGCAGAAGCAGCCTTGTGCTGCGAAGAGGCCCGTACGATCGATACGAATGCATCAAAGGGCCGGCCTCTTCTTCGCAGCACACGGCGCTTCCTGCAGGGTATGCTGCTGCCTTCGAACGACAGGAGACCGCGCCTTGGACTGGCACACCTTGCTTACCCGCGAACGGCTGGGCAAAGCCCTGTACAGCGCCGATGAACTCGGGCGCAGCCCCTTCCACAAAGACCATGACCGCATCATTTTCTCCGGTGCCTTCCGCCGCCTCGGCCGCAAGACCCAGGTGCACCCGGTGTCGAGCAACGACCATATCCATACGCGCCTGACTCATTCGCTGGAAGTCAGCTGCGTCGGCCGCTCGCTGGGGATGCGCGTCGGCGAGACCCTGCGTGATAACCTGCCGGACTGGTGCGCCCCCAGTGACCTGGGGATGATCGTGCAGTCTGCCTGCCTGGCCCACGACATCGGCAACCCGCCATTCGGCCACTCCGGCGAAGACGCCATTCGCCACTGGTTCCAACAGGCCGCCGGGCGTGGCTGGCTGGACGACATGAGCGATGACGAACGGGCCGACTTTCTCAACTTCGAAGGCAATGCCCAGGGCTTTCGTGTGCTCACCCAACTGGAATACCACCAGTTCGATGGGGGGACCCGACTGACCTATGCCACCCTCGGCACTTACCTCAAGTACCCGTGGAGCGCCCGCCATGCCGACGCCCTGGGCTACAAGAAGCACAAGTTCGGCAGCTATCAGAGCGAACTGCCCCTGCTCGAACAGATCGCCCGCAAGCTCGGCCTGCCGCAGCTGGAACACCAGCGCTGGGCGCGCCACCCACTGGTGTATCTGATGGAGGCTGCCGATGACATCTGCTACGCGCTGATCGACCTGGAAGACGGCCTGGAAATGGAGCTGCTGCAATACGCAGAAGTCGAAGCGCTGTTGCTTGACCTGGTCGGCGAAGACCTGCCAGAAACCTACCGCCAGCTCGGCCCACGCGATTCTCGTCGGCGCAAACTGGCAATACTGCGCGGCAAGGCCATCGAACACCTGACCAACGCCGCCGCCCACGCCTTCGTCGAGCAGCAGCAGGCGTTGCTGGCCGGGCAACTGCCGGGCGACCTGGTGGAACACATGCATGGCCCAGCCAAACGCTGTGTACTGCAAGCCAAGGACATGGCACGCAACAAAATCTTCCAGGACAAGCGCAAGACCCTGCACGAAATCGGCGCCTACACCACCCTGGAGATTCTGCTGAACACGTTTTGCGGTGCGGCCCTCGAGCAGCACGGTGGACGTACGCCATCGTTCAAGAGTCGCAGGGTGCTGGACCTGATCGGCAACAATGCGCCAGACCCACATGCCTCGTTGCACAGCGCCTTCCTGCGCATGATCGACTTCATCGCCGGCATGACCGACAGCTATGCCAGCGAAATGGCCCGGGAGATGACCGGGCGCTCCAGCCCGACCTGAAACGCGTCGGTGCAGCGCGGGCTCGGCCAGGCGCTGCACCACGCTTGCAGGAAACTTCCTACACCGAGGGTAACCACACTAAACGGCATGAATAAAAACTAATGAAAAGTTACCAAAATCGCTTTGACAGCGAGTTAACCACAGCTATTCCGTAGCCCATTTTGCTTTATCTTGTAAGCCGTTTCCCATATAAGCCTAACAGCCATTCCTCGCACGCCTGACGACTTCCAACTGCGATAAGGTGCCCACTGTCACCCTCAATCGACCGCAGGGAATTTGAACATGCATTCCATATTTATCGTTGACGACCATCCGGTGATTCGCCTGGCCGTCCGTATGCTGCTGGAAAACCAGAACTACAAGATTGTCGGCGAGTCGGACAACGGCGTAGACGCCATGCAAATGATCCGCGAGAGCAACCCCGACCTGGTCATTCTCGACATCAGCATCCCCAAGCTAGACGGCCTGGAGGTGCTGGCCCGCTTTCAGAGCATGGCCCTGCCCTTGAAGGTTCTGGTATTGACTGCACAGTCCCCGGCATTGTTTGCCGTACGTTGCATGCACTCGGGCGCAGCAGGTTATGTCTGCAAGCAGGAAGACTTGAGTGAACTGCTCAGTGCAATCAAGGCCGTACTGGCCGGTTATAACTACTTCCCCAGCCAGGCAATAAAAAACAACCAGACGACCGACAGCGACCTGCAACTTTTCCGCCAGGTAAATGACCGCGAACTGATGGTGCTTCAACTTTTCGCCCAAGGCCGCAGCAACAAGGAAATTGCCAAGGGCATGTTCCTCAGCAGCAAGACTGTCAGTACCTACAAGAAGCGCCTCATGCACAAACTGCAAGTCAATACGCTGGTCGATCTGATCGAGATGGCCAAGCGCAACGCGCTGGTCTGAACGTGGTCATGGCCCGAGCTATCAATCGCCTGCTGCTCGTCCTGCTGCTGCTCAGCGGCGCGACACAGGCTGGCCATCGCGAAGCCGCGTCCTTTACATTACTGGCGCGCTCATCGGCCCGCCCCGTCCAGCCCGTGCTCACGCCCGAACAACGGCAATGGCTCGAAGGCCAGCAGGAACTGGTACTGGGCACGTCGGCCCCCGACTATCCGCCGTTCGACATCACCGGTGGCGGCAACGACTACCAGGGCCTGACCGCCGAGTATGCAAGCCTGATCGGCAAGGCCTTGCAGTTGCCAGTGAGGGTGCTGCGTTTCTCCAGCCGGCAGGCGGCGGTGGAGGCGCTCCGGCACGGGGATATTGACCTGCTGGGCAGCGCCAATGGCTACGAAGCGGCCAGTGACGGCCTGGCACTGTCGCGGCCCTATGCCGTCGACCAACCTGTACTGGTAACGCGTGAAGACGAAAAACGGGCGCTGGACATGGACCTGGCCGGCATGCGCCTGGGTATGCTCTACCACTATTTGCCCAGACAAGAAGTACTCACCGCCTACCCCAAGGCCGAGCTGCTGGCCTTTGGTTCTTCCAGCCAGGCACTGAATGCTGTCGCATTCGGCCAGGCCGACGTGTTCATCGGCGACACCATCTCCACGCACTACCAGCTCAACCGTGGTCATCTGCCCCGCCTGCGCATGGCCAACTTCGGCAAACACGAGGCCATCGGCTTCGGTTTTGCCTTGCGTCAGCAAGATACCGTGCTGCTGGACCTGGTGAACACCATCCTGGACAGGCAAAGCCCGGCCATACGCTCCAGTATCTTCAAACGCTGGAGCGCCGGCAGCGACCTGTTGCTGAGCGATCGCCAACTGCAATTGAGCGCGGCCGAGCAGCAGTGGTTGCAGAAGCATCCCGTGATGCGCGTGGCAGCCGATGACGCGGCTGCACCACTGTCCTATTTCGATGATTCGGGGCATTTCCGAGGCATCACCGCCGACCTGCTGGAACTCATTCGCCTGCGCACCGGGTTGCGTTTCGAAGTGCAGCGCGCCAGTGGCATTGCCGACATGGTCGCCCGCCTCAAGGATGGCCGGGCCGATGTCATCGCCGCACTGGCCAGCGCCGGGAAACCAGGGGACGACCTGCAAATCAGCCGCCCCTACCTCGAAAGCGCCTATGTGCTGGTCAACCACAAGGACAACAACACACTGAGTTCACTGGAGCAGTTGCAGGGGCATCGCATCGCCATTACCCGGGACAGCACCATGAACGCCATGCTGTCCCGGGACTACCCAAAGATAAGCTGGGTCGAGACCGAAAGCGCGTTCTACTCCATGGCGTTGCTCAACAGCGGGGCCGTCGATGCGGTGATCACCACCCTGATCGACGCCAACCACGCCTTGGCCAGCAACCCCGAGCTGGTCATCCGCACCTCGGTCGGCAGCGAACCCGCCAACTTCGCCATGGCCACCATTGCCCCGTCACCGGCGCTGTTGTCTATCCTCGACAAGGCTTTGCTGAGTATCTCACCCGAGGAGCTGGGGGTAATCAACAACCGCTGGCGCGGCTTTGGCAGGCATGAGGATGACAACACCAAAGGCTACAGCCGCCTTGCCCTGCAGGTGGTGCTGGCCACGGCCGTGCTTTTGTTGCTGGCCCTGCTCTGGAATGCCCGCCTGCGGCTGCAGATTCGCCAGCGCCAGCGCGCCGAACGCGCGCTGAACGACCAGTTGGCATTCATGCGCGCCCTGCTCAACGGTACGCCCCACCCCATGTATGTGCGCGACCGCGAGGGTTGCCTGAAAAGTTGCAACTACAGCTACCTTGAAGCCGTGCAGGCCCGCTCCGATCAGGTGATCGGCAGAAAACTCAACGACAGCCTGTTTGCCGATTCCGAGCAGGCTCGGCAGATCCAGGCTGATTACCAGAAGGTCATGGCGGCAGGCTCGCCGCTGATCAAGGACCGCCCACTACGGATCAAAGGCCGGGAATTGACTATCTACCACTGGATCTTGCCGTACCGCGACTCCCTGGGTGAGGTGCAGGGGATCATCGGCGGCTGGATCGACATCAGCGAACGCCGCCAACTGGTCATGGAGCTGCGCCAGGCCAAGCAGCAGGCCGACGATGCCAACCGCGCCAAGAGCACATTCCTGGCGACCATCAGCCACGAAATCCGCACCCCGATGAACGCCGTCATCGGCATGCTGGAGCTGGCGGTCAAGCGCGCCGACCAGGGCCGGGTGGACCGCAGCGCGCTGGAACTGGCACACCATTCGGCCAAAGACCTGCTAGGCCTGATCGGTGACATTCTCGACATCGTGCGCATCGAGTCCGGGCACTTGTCCCTGGCCCCGGAGGTGGTCGACCTGGCGGCGCTGGTCGAATCGGTGGCGCGCATTTTCGATGGCCAGGCGCGGCAAAAAGGCCTGGCCCTGGAGGTGCAGATCGCCCCGGCCGCACGCTGCCATGTCCTGCTTGACCCGCTGCGCTTCAAGCAGGTGCTGTCCAACCTGGTGAGCAATGCCATCAAGTTCACCGAGCATGGTCAGGTGCGCATCTGCGTCAGCCTGCTGGATGACGGTACCAGCACACCCGCCGTACTGGAGCTGGAGGTGCGCGACAGTGGCATCGGCATCCACCCCGACGACCTGCAGCGCCTGTTCAACCCGTTCATCCAGGCCAACCCGCACAGCCAGGGCGCCCGCGCAGGTACCGGGCTGGGCCTGGCCATCTGCCGCAACCTGTGCGAAATGATGGGCGGCAGCCTGTCCATGAAGAGCCTGGAGGATGTCGGTACCCAGGTGCGCCTGAAGATGCCGCTGCAACGGGTGGATGGCGCAGAGCAGCCGAAACCGCTGCCCGAGCAGCTCGACGTGCCCGACCCACGGCTGAACGTGCTGGTCATCGATGATCACCCGGCCAACCTGCAACTGATGGCGCAACAACTTGGCTACCTGGGCCTGGAGCACGCCAGCGCCCGCGATGGGCGGGAAGGCCTGGCGACCTGGCGGGAAGGCGACTTCGATGTGCTGGTACTCGACTGCAACATGCCGCACATGAACGGTTACCAGCTGGCGACTGCCGTGCGCGCCGAAGAACGCCATGGCAAGCGCCCCCCCTGCACCATCCTCGGCTATACCGCCAACGCACAGCCGGAAGTACGCCGCAAGTGCCTGACCGCCGGCATGGACGACTGCCTGCTCAAGCCCATCAGCCTGAGCACCCTCAGCCAGCGCCTGGCTGGCATTCGCCCGCGCCGCCAGCAACGCCCCCGCCGCAAGCTGTACCAGCTGGACGGCCTGGCCGCCGTGGTCGGGCCTGACCCGGTCGATCGTCAGCGCTTCCTGGAGGCCCTGCACCAGAGCCTTCAGGCCGATCTGGCCAGCCTGATGGCGCTTCACCCGCAACACGACAGCGGCGCCATTGCCGAGCAGGCCCATAAGGTGCTCAGCGCCGCACGCATGCTGGAAGCCCCTGACCTGATGGCGGCCTGTGAAGCCCTCGAAGCCAGCGACTTGCCCACTGCCCAGGTGCGCCTGCGGCGCCAGGTACTGGCACGGCATATGTGCCGAGTGGAACGTGCCCTGGCCAAGGAATTGGCCACAAGCACGGATACTCAGGCAGGCAACCAGACGTGTTAACTGGTAGACTGCGCGGCGTTATTACCTAAGAGGATTGTTTCATGGCCACAAACCGCTCCCGTCGTCTGCGCAAGAAGCTGTGTGTCGACGAGTTTCAGGAATTGGGCTTCGAGCTGAACCTGGAATTCAAGGAAGATCTGGATGACCAGGCAATCGATGCTTTCCTCGACGCGTTCCTGGAAGAAGCCATGGACGCCAACGGCCTGGATTATGTAGGCGGTGACGATTTCGGCCTGGTGTGCTCGGTCAAACGCGGCTCGGTCAGCGAAGAACAGCGCGCTGCCGTTGAAGCCTGGCTCAAAGGCCGCAGCGAACTGACCAAAATCGAAGTCAGCCCGCTGCTGGATGCCTGGTACCCGGAAAAGCCTATCAACAAGGCTGAGTGATACTTGTCAGCTTCGAGCTGAAAGGTTGATTGCTGAAAAGGCCACCCCATTCGGGTGGCCTTTTTATTGGCGATGCTTTTCCGTCGAACGTGACGCATCGCGGCTGCGCTTGGGGCATAATGCGTAGTGTTTACGTCGTGGGGCCATCATCTCTTACAGCCCCAAAGCCCTTTTCCCTCGCCGCAGGGTATTCACTCACTATGATCAAAACGCTTCGTCCCCTCGTTCTTGCCGGCCTGCTGTTGCCACTTGCCTTGCCCAGCCACGCCGCCGTCAATACCACCCTGCCTGCCAAAGTGCAGCAGGCGCTCAAGGCCAACAAGCTGCAGGACACAGCGCTGTCGCTGGTGATGCTGCCGCTGGATGGCCCCGGCACCCCGACCGTGTTCAATGCCGATGTGTCGGTGAACCCGGCCTCGACCATGAAACTGGTCACGACCTACGCCGCCCTCGAACTGCTTGGCCCGACCTTCCAGTGGAAAACCGAGTTCTACACCGACGGCACCCTGAGCAACGGTGTGCTTAACGGTAACCTGTACCTTAAAGGTGGCGGTGACCCCAAACTGAACATGGAAAAGCTGTGGCTGCTGATGCGTGACCTGCGCGCCAATGGCGTGCGCACCGTCACCGGTGACCTGGTGCTGGACCGCAGCCACTTCGTGCAACCCAACCTGCCGCAGTTCAACGACGACGGCGGTGATGATAACAAGCCGTTCCTGGTCAAGCCCGACTCGCTGCTGGTCAACCTCAAGGCCCTGCGCTTCGTGGCGCGCAATGATGGTGGCAAAGTCACCGTCGCAGTCGAGCCGCCGATTGCCAGTATCCGTATCGACAACCAGGTCAAGCCGGTAGCCTCAAAGAAATGCACCGGTGATGTGCGCTACAACCCGGTGCCCCAGGCCGACGGCATCAGTGTCACGGTCAGCGGCCAACTGGGTGACGGCTGCAACTCGCAAACCTACCTGTCGCTGCTCGACCATTCCACCTACGCCGCCGGTGCCGTGCGCGCAATCTGGAACGAACTGGGTGGCAACATCCAGGGTGGCGACCGCATCGAGAATGTGCCCAAGAGTGCTCGCCTGCTGGCCCGCGCCTTCTCGCCAGACCTGGTGGAAGTGATCCGCGACATCAACAAGTACAGCAACAACACCATGGCCCAGCAGCTGTTCCTGAGCCTTGGCGCGCAGTTCCGCACCGATGCCGATGGTGACGACGCCCGTGCTGCCCAGCGCGTGGTACGCCAATGGCTGGCGAAAAAGGGTATTACTGCGCCGCATCTGGTGATGGAAAACGGCTCTGGCCTGTCGCGTGCCGAACGGGTCAGTACCCGGGAAATGGCCGAGATGCTGAAAGCCGCCTGGAAGAGCCCTTACGCTGCCGAATTCATGAGCTCGATGCCGCTGGTGGGCATGGACGGCACGATGCGCAAGCGTCTCAAGCGCACCGCGATGACCGGTGAAGGGCACATCAAGACCGGCACACTGAACACGGTGCGGGCGATTGCCGGCTTCAGCCGCGACAGCAACGGCCATACCTGGGCGGTGGCAGCGATTCTCAACGACCCTAAACCGTGGGGTGCCTCGCAGGTGCTGGATCAGGTGTTGCTTGACCTGTATCGCCAGCCGAAGCTGGCTGGCAGTACAGCGGCCAACTGACGCCACCTGCCACTCACCCGGGCCGGCTTGCACGGTCGATGCAGAAGCGGCCTTGTGTCGCGAAGGGGCCGTAAAGCGGCCCTCGATTTCAACAGTCTGGCCACGTTTCGGGGGCTGCGTTGCCGGCCCCTCGCGACACAAGGCCACCCCCACGCCGACCGCGCGCACTGTTCATACCGGCTCCCCCTCCACCCGGTCCCGCCCGGCCTGTTTGGCCGCATACACGCCGGCATCGGCGCGCAACAGCAAGGCATCGGCGCCTTCGCCCGACCGCCAGCCTGCCACCCCAAAGCTTGCGGTCACCTGGCCCACGCCTTCCACCGGCACATTGCGCACCCCTTGCCACAACTCCAGCGCCAGCAACCGCGCCTGATCGACATCGCTACCCGGGCAAAGCACCATGAACTCTTCCCCGCCCAAGCGGCAAAACACATCGGTACGCCGTAAACGCTGACCGATGCGCTGGCACAGGCTACGCAGCACCCGGTCGCCGACGGCATGGCCGAAGCGGTCGTTGATGCGCTTGAAGTGATCGATGTCGAGCATGATCACCGCCAGCGCCAAGCCATCGCGCTGGGCCCGTTCCAGTTCGATCTTGAGCCGCTCCTGGAAGTAGCGACGATTATGGATACCGGTCAGGGAGTCTGTGACCGACAGCGCCCGCAACTCTTCCTCCACGCCCTTCAGGTCGGAGATGTCCGTCAGGTAGCCATGCCACAGGGTGCAGCCCTGCTCGCCCACTTCCGGGGTCGCCTCGCCACGCACCCAGCGCAGTCCGGCCCGGGGCAGGCAGACCCGATACTCCTCGCGCCAGGGTGACAGGTGTTCGGCCGAATAGCGCACCGAGCGGCGCACGCGCTCCAGGTCATCGGGGTGGATACGTTCGAACACCCCCGAGGCATCCTCACGCAATTGCATGAGGTCGACCTCATAAATGTCATACAGGCCCATGCTGGCATAGGGAAAACACGAATGGCCGTTGGCATCCAGGCGATATTGGTAGATGCCGCCCGGCACCTCGGCACTGAGCTTTTCCAGCAACCGGTCACGCGCTGCCAACGCCTCATGCACCCGGCGCCGCTCGGTCACGTCAATGCAGATGGCCAGGTAGCCAACCCACAACCCCTGTTCGTCGAGCATGGCAGTCACCAGCATGTTGGCAACCAGCTGGCTGCCATCGGACCGTAGCAAGGTCCACTCGCCAGGCTCGGCCCCGTGCTCCTGTACCGTTTCAGCGAACATCGCCTGGCCCCCAGCAATGGCGCGGCCAAAACGCAAGCTCAAGGCATGGGCACGCAGGTTCAGCTCCTCCGGCAGCACCAGGTCTTCAAGGCGCAAGCGGCCGATCGCTTCGCTGGCCGCGTAACCGAGCATGCGTTCGGCACCGGCGTTGAACGTGCTGACCACCCCCTTGAGGTTGGTGGCGATGATCGCCACCTGGGTTGCGGCATCCAGCACACTGCGCAGTTGGTTGTGGGTGCCACGCAACGACTGCTCGCTGACCTGCAACTCAGCCGTACGCTGAGCGACCAAGGCCAGGGCGCGCTGACGCTGGCTCAACAGGCTGTAGAGCAGCACGCTGAGCAACAGGCTCAACAGCCCGCCCAACAAACCGACCGCCAGCACTGCCGAGGAGCGGTTCGCCTGCACGAACGCCTGGCTCGGCTGAATGCTCAGCTGGAAATAGTGATCGGCCAGGCGCAACAACTGATTGCTGGCCAGGGCCAAGGGCGCGACCTGATTTTGCGAATCGAACATCACGACGGGGCCTTCTAACCCAGACGGGTCCGTGATGCGCACGACAAGGTTGTCATCAGTCGCTACCGGCCGACCGTCGCTGACCAGCTCGCGCATGCTCAGCAAGGCCACCACATAACCCGCTGCAGCACCGCGGGGGTCGGCATCGGAAAATACCGGCGCGACCATCAACAGGCCGCGCTCTGCCGAGTGGGTATCGAGCAGGGCCAATGGCTCGGACACCGCCATGCTGCCTGGCCCCAACGCCCGCGCCAAGGCCGCCTGAGGCTCGCTTCGGCCAGCGAGGTCCAGGCCATAGGGCAACCCGGGCAGTTCGCCCGATTGGGTATAGAGTACCGGGAAGTAATGGTCGCGCTGCGACGCCGGGCGCCACTGGCCTTGCGCGTCCTTGTCCCGGATCACGTAGCCTGGGCCGGTATGGGCACTGGCCAGGCGCTCGAATTCGGCGCGTTGCGTAGCCTCGACGCGCGGCGCCCAGGCATAGGCCAGGGTGCGCTGCAGCAGTGGCCGGGCATAGCCGTCAAATTCGCGCGGGCTGATGTCGTTGGAAAAGCTGAAAAACCGCCGCAGCCCGTCCAGGCGCTGCTGCTGTTCGTCAAAGCGCTCGGCAATACGGCTGGCGCGCTCACTGGCCAGCAGCTCAAAGCGCTGGCGCAGCTGCTGTTTGTAGAAGGTGTGCGCGGCAAATGCCAAGGCGGCGGTCAACAAGCCGCCCGCCACCAGTGCAATCAGCGCCATCGCCCAGGCGGACGCCCTCTCTGTGCACAAGCCAAGCAACCGCGCACGCACGCCACACTTTGACATACACCCATCTCGTCACGTCAGCGTCCTGCGGATTATCTTGCCCTGCCCTCAGTTATAGCTATTGGCCATTAGCCGTGCAATGTACCTCGTCGCCTCAACGAAGCTGCAAACGCCAGGCGCGATGGATACGGTTATTACGGGCGAAGTCCGGGTCCAGGGTCTGCGCGCTGATTTCTTCCACCACGTAACGCGCCATCAGGTGCTCGTCCAGCTGGAACTTGCGGAAGTTGTTGGAGAAATACAGCACACCACCCGGCGCCAGACGGGCCATGGCCAGGTCCAACAGCTGAACATGGTCACGCTGCACGTCGAATACACCTTCCATGCGCTTGGAGTTGGAGAAGGTTGGCGGGTCGATGAAGATCAGGTCGTAGCTGTCACGGTTGCCTTCCAGCCAAGCCATTACATCGCTTTGCTCCAGGCGGTTGCGCTCGGAATAACCATTGAGTGCCAGGTTACGCCGCGCCCAGTCCAGGTAGGTTTTTGACAGGTCGACGCTGGTGGTGCTGCGCGCACCGCCCTTGGCCGCGTGCACGGTGGCCGTGGCGGTGTAGCAGAACAGGTTGAGGAAGCGCTTGCCGGCAGCCTCACGCTGGATGCGCATACGCATCGGGCGGTGGTCGAGGAACAGCCCGGTATCCAGGTAGTCGGTGAGGTTGACCAGCAGCTTGACGCCACCTTCGTTCACTTCCTGGAAGCGGCCCTCGGTAGCCTGACGTTCGTACTGGCGCGTGCCGCTTTGCCGCTCGCGACGTTTGAGCACTACACGCTGCGGCGAAATGCCCAACGCCTGCGGAATGGCCGCCAGTGCATCGAGCAGACGCGCCTGAGCCTTGTCCGGGTCGACCGAACGTGGCGCGGCGTATTCCTGCACGTGTACCCAGTCCTGGTACAGGTCGACCGCCAGGGCATATTCAGGCATGTCGGCATCGTACAAGCGGTAGCAGTCGATCTGCTCGCGACGGGCCCACTTGCCCAGTTGCTTGAGGTTCTTCTGCAGGCGGTTGGCAAACATCTGCGCCCCTTCCGACAGCCGCGCGGGCTCGCTGGCCTGCGGCACCTGCTGGCGGGCCTCGGTGCCTTCAGGCTGCGCTTCGCGGCGTTCACCGGTGACGAACTGGTCAGGCTGCACCTTGAACAGCAGCAGCTTGCATGGCAATGCGCCGTTCCAGAACGCGTACTGCTTGTGGCTACGAATGCCCATGCGCTTGCCCAGTTGCGGCGCACCAGTGAATACCGCTGCTTCCCAGCCCATGCAGGCCTGGCGCAGGCGCTCGCCCAGATTCTGATAGAGGTACAGCAGGCTGGCTTCGTCACCCAGACGCTCACCGTAGGGCGGGTTGCTGATGACCAGGCCTTTCTGGTTCTGGTCCGGGCGTGGCTCGAAGGTACTGACTTCACCTTGGTAGATCTTCACCCAGTCGCCCAAGCCGGCACGCTCGACGTTGTTGCGGCCCGGCTGGATCAGCCGCGGGTCAGCCTCGTAGCCACGGATCCACAGCGGTGGCTTGGCCAGGCCGGCCTGCGCGCGCGCCTGCGCTTCGTCATGCACCTTGCGCCACAGCGCCGGCACATGGCCGAGCCAGGCACTGAAGCCCCAGCGTTCGCGCTTGAGGTTGGGGGCGATATCGGCGGCGATCATCGCGGCCTCGACCAGGAAGGTACCCACACCGCACATCGGGTCGGCCAGCGCACCACCTTCGGCAGCAATACGCGGCCAGCCAGCACGGATCAGCACCGCTGCCGCCAGGTTTTCCTTCAGCGGCGCGGCGCCTTGCTGCAGGCGGTAGCCACGCTGGTGCAGGCTGTGCCCGGACAGGTCGAGGGACAAAATGGCCTCGCCGCGGTCCAGGCGCAGGTGCACACGCACGTCTGGGTCGATCTTTTCCACGGACGGGCGCAGGCCTTCGCGGTTACGCAGCTTGTCGACGATCGCATCCTTGACCTTCAGCGCACCGAAGTGAGTATTGTCGATGCCTGAGCCATGGCCGCTGAACTCCACAGCCAGGGTGCCGTCGGCTGCCAGGTGGTCAGCCCAGTCGACCGCGTGCACGCCGTCGTAAAGGTCGTCGGCGTTCTTCATCGAGAAGCGCTTGAGCACCAGCAATACGCGGTTGGCCAGACGTGACCAGACACACAGGCGGTAAGCAGTTTCCATGTCGGCGACGCCGCGAATGGCCGAGGTGTGCTCGCGCACCTCGTCAAGGCCGAGGCCCTTGGCCTCTTCGGCGAGCAGGCTTTCAAGGCCTTTGGGACAGGTGAGGTAAAGTTCGAAACGGTCCGACATGAGTATTCCAGCGCCTTGGGCTATTTGACTGACGGGGCGACGCATCGCCCCGCGATGTTTGCCCGTACACCTTTCCAGCAGGCGTGCGGGTGGCCCTCTGCGACACACAACGTGCTGCAGAAAAGCCGGGCCGCCTGACCGATCCGTGCTTGGCCCAGTGGCAAAGACAGCTTAGATCATCAGGCAGTACGCGTAATTCTGGCGATCTGCGGGCCAATGTGACCCTTCGTCGCATTTCAAATTATTTCTGTCATCCGCAAACAACGCTGGCGAAATGACGTCAAAGAACGGCAAACCCCGATCATTGCAGGGCTAAACACCAAATAAGGTTGAGTCGCATTTATTTACTTATCCCCTCACCCTTGGAAAGGTTACGTGCTTATGACAAATCGATCATTCACACCGTGACTCGCATTCGATAGAACTGGTCTCAGGCCGCTTCGCAACGAGGCGGCACTTTCAGCTCGCCACGCCGGCAGCGAGCGCAAACCGGCAGAACGACTCTGCCCGGCCTCGGAGAGGCCGACGGGACATTACAGTCAACAAGTGAGGGCAACACCCTATGAGAAGACTTAAGCGTGATCCGTTGGAAAGAGCATATTCACGTGGCTACCAATACGGGGTCACCGGCAAATCCCGCGAACTTTGCCCCTTCAATCTTCCTTCTGTTCGCCAAGCCTGGATCAACGGCTGGCGTGAAGGTCGCGGTGATAACTGGGACGGAATGACTGGCACCGCTGGCATCCATAGACTCAACGAAAATCACGCCGTTGGCTGAACGAGGACACTGAATTCGATTTACCATGCACGCCCCATCCGGGCGGCGGGCGAAGGCCCAGGGGCCCCTTGAAGGGGCCCTTTTTTATGCCTTGGCAAACCTCATAAGCTGTACCCACACTATCCCTGCAAGCGCGGGCTTGCCCGCGAATCGGCCCGTCAGGTTACCGCGGCATTGCCGCGATAGCATCCACCGCTTCGCGAATCAGCGCCGGCCCTTTGTAAATGAAGCCCGAGTAGATCTGCACCAGGCTCGCCCCGGCCGCGATCTTCTCGGCAGCATGACGGCCTTCGGTGATGCCCCCAGCGGCAATGATCGGCAACTTGCCGCCCAGCTCACCTGCCAGCACCTTGACGATATGGGTGCTCTTCTCCAGCACCGGTGCGCCCGACAGGCCGCCCGCCTCGCCACCGTACGGCAATGTTTCGACACCTTCACGGCCCAGCGTGGTGTTGGTGGCGATCACCGCATCCATGCCCGACGCCATCAGCGCGGCGGCCACCAGCGCCGTTTCTTCGTCGCTCATGTCCGGTGCGATCTTGATTGCCAGGGGCACGCGCTTGCCATGTGTACCGGCCAGTTGCTCGCGTCGCTCGGCCAGGGCATCGAGCAACTGCTTGAGCGAGTCGCCGAACTGCAGGCTGCGCAGGCCCGGGGTGTTGGGCGAGCTGACATTGACCGTGATGTAGCTGGCGGCGGTGTAGACCTTGTCCAGGCAGATCAGGTAGTCATCGACGGCACGTTCGACCGGGGTATCGAAGTTCTTGCCGATGTTGATGCCCAGCACCCCCTTGTAGCGCGAGGCGCGTACGCGGTCGAGCAGGTGATCAACGCCCAGGTTGTTGAAGCCCATGCGGTTGATGATGGCCGTGGCTTCCGGCAGGCGGAACAACCGTGGCTTGGGGTTGCCTGGCTGCGGACGCGGGGTGACAGTGCCGATTTCGACAAAGCCGAAGCCCAGCTGGGCGAAGCCGTCGATGGCCGCGCCGTTCTTGTCCAGGCCAGCTGCCAGCCCCACCGGGTTGGCGAAGTTCAAGCCCATGACCGAAACCGGCAATGACGCCGGTTGCTTGCACAGCATGCCGTTGAGGCCCATACGGCCACCGGCGCCGATCAGGTCCAGGGACAGGTCGTGGGAAGTTTCCGGGGAAAGCTTGAACAGCAGCTGGCGGGCCAGGGTATACATGGGCGGGCAAGGCTCAGGGTGAGTGAGGGGGCGATTATAGCCAGCGTGGGGCTGGCAGGACAGCAAATCGTGGAGCGCTTGGCACATCGGTTGCACCTGTTCAGCTCACAGCCTTATCAGTAAGGGCGAGGACTCTTGTGAACACTGTACCCCGAGCAACGCCCCTGGCCTGGGTCAACGGCAGCGACGCGCCGGAAAAAACCAGCCTGAACATCGGCTACATGGCCCTGACCGACTGCGCCTCGGTCGTGGTCGCCGCCACCCAGGGCTTCGCCCAGCAGCACGGCCTTACCCTCAACCTCAAGCGCCAGGGTTCGTGGGCCGGGCTGCGCGACAAGCTGGTCAGCGGCGAACTGGACGCCGCGCATTGCCTGTATGGCCTGGTCTACGCCGTGCATCTGGGCATTGGCGGCGTACCCGCCAGCGACATGGCCGTGCTCATGGGCCTGAACCAGAACGCCCAAGCTATCAACCTGTCACCTGCCCTGCAGCGCAAAGGCGTGACCAACCCTGAGGCACTGGCGCGCCTGGTGCACCAGCATGGCGCACGCCTGACGTTCGCCCAGACTTTCCCCACCGGCACCCACGCCATGTGGTTGTATTACTGGCTGGCCAGCCAGGGCATCCACCCGCTGCGCGACGTCGACAGCGTCGTGGTGCCACCGGCGCAGATGGCTGCACACCTCCAGGCCGGACGCATTGACGGCTTCTGCGTTGGTGAGCCCTGGGCCGCCGACGCGGTGGCCAAAGGCCAAGGCTTCACCTTGGCCACCAGCCAGTCGATCTGGCCGGATCACCCGGAAAAGGTCCTGGCCTGCGCCCGCGTCTTTGCCGAGCAATACCCCAACAGCGCCCGCGCGTTGATCAAGGCGATCCTCACCGCCAGCCGGTTCATCGAACAAAGCCCGGAAAACCGCCGCAGCACCGCGCAACTGCTCAGCGCAAGTGCCTATCTGGACACCCCGCTGGACAGCATAGCCCCCCGCCTGCTCGGCCACTATGAGGATGGCCTGGGCAACCAATGGCAAGACCCACATGCCCTGCGCCTGTTCGATCAGGGCCGGGCCAACCTGCCCTACCTGTCCGACGGTATGTGGTTCATGACCCAGTTCCGCCGCTGGGGCCTGCTGCGCGAAGACCCCGACTACCTCGGCGTGGCCCGGCAAGTCCAGCAACTGCAGTTGTACAGCGAGGCCGCACAGACCCTGGGCATCGCTTGCCCAGACCAACCGATGCGCAGCAGCCTGCTGATCGATGGTTCCCGCTGGGACGGCAGCGACCCCTTCGGCTATGCCCGCAGTTTCAGCTTGCATGCCTTGGGCGACTTGCCCGATGCCCGCGTCGGCGCGTGAGGGGGACGAACATGTTGCGCATCCTGCTGATCGACGACACCCAGAGCAAGCTCGGCCGCCTCAGGGCGGCCTTGAGTGAGGCCGGCTTCGAGATCATCGAAGCCCCAGACCTGACCATCGACCTGCCCGCCTGCGTCGAAACGGTGCGCCCGGACGTGGTGCTGATCGACACCGACTCACCAGACCGCGATGTAATGGAACAGGTAGTGCTGGTGAGCCGTGACCAGCCGCGGCCCATCGTGTTGTTCACCGACGAGCACGACCCCGGGATGATGCGCCAGGCGATCCAGGCAGGGGTCAGCGCCTATATCGTCGAGGGTATCCATGCTGCGCGGCTGCAGCCGATCCTGGACGTGGCCATGGCCCGCTTCGAAAGCGACCAGGCACTGAAGGCGCAGCTGCTGGCGCGCGACCAGCAATTGGCCGAACGCAAGCGCATCGAGCAGGCCAAGGGTTTGCTGATGAAGATGAAGGATTGCAACGAAGAGCAGGCCTATACCCTGATGCGTCGCCAGGCCATGAGCCGGCAGCAGAAGCTGATCCAGGTGGCCGAACAGATCATTGCCATGCATGAGATGCTCGGCTGATGCGCTGAAAATCTCAAGCCAGCCCCACCAGAAGTTGGCCCATCTCTTGCTCAACAAATCTCACCGGTAGCCAACGGCGGTTACCCCACTTGAATCCCGACAAAGACGTCGCTCTCCCCTCCACACCCATGGAGCGGGTAGCGGCGTCTTTTTCGTTCCGTTGTACTACCGAGTGAGGTGTTCGATGAGTACCAGCTTCTGGAAATCCGGGCATGTGCCCACGCTGTTCGCCGCATTTCTGTATTTCGACCTCAGCTTCATGGTCTGGTACCTGCTGGGCCCGCTGGCGGTGCAGATTGCTGCCGACCTGCAACTGAGCGCACAACAGCGGGGCCTGATGGTGGCCACGCCGATCCTGGCCGGGGCAATCCTGCGCTTTGCCATGGGCGTTCTGGTCGACCGCCTGTCGCCCAAGACGGCTGGCCTGATCGGCCAAGTGGTGGTCATCGTCGCCCTCGCCGCAGCCTGGTACCTTGGCGTACACAGCTATGAACAGGCCCTGCTGCTCGGCGTGTTCCTGGGCTTTGCCGGTGCGTCCTTCGCCGTCTCGCTGCCGCTGGCCTCGCAGTGGTACCCGCCACAGCACCAAGGCAAGGCCATGGGCATCGCCGGCGCCGGCAACTCCGGCACGGTGTTCGCGGCCTTGCTGGCACCGGCACTGGCAGCGGGCTTTGGCTGGAACAATGTGTTCGGCTTTGCGCTGATCCCGCTGTCACTGGCGCTGGTGGTGTTCGCCCTGTTGGCGCGCAATGCCCCGCAACGGCCCAAGCCGAAAGCCATGGCCGACTACCTCAAGGCACTGGGCGACCGTGACAGCTGGTGGTTCATGTTTTTCTACAGCGTTACCTTCGGCGGCTTCATCGGCCTGGCCAGTGCCCTGCCCGGCTACTTCAGTGACCAGTACGGCCTGAGCCCGGTCACCGCCGGCTACTACACCGCCGCTTGCGTGTTCGCCGGCAGCCTGATGCGCCCGCTCGGCGGCGCCCTGGCTGACCGTTTTGGCGGCATCCGCACCCTGCTGGGCATGTACGGCGTCGCCGCCATCTGCATTGCCGCCGTGGGCTTCAACCTGCCCTCTGCCGCGGCCGCACTGGCGCTGTTCGTCAGCGCCATGCTCGGCCTGGGTGCCGGCAATGGCGCCGTGTTCCAACTGGTGCCCCAACGCTTCCGCCAAGAGATCGGGGTAATGACCGGTCTGATCGGCATGGCCGGTGGCATCGGCGGCTTCCTGCTGGCGGCCGGGCTTGGCACCATCAAGCAGCACACTGGCGATTACCAATTGGGGCTGTGGCTGTTCGCCAGCCTGGGCCTGCTGGCCTGGTTCGGCCTGCACGGGGTGAAACAGCGCTGGCGCACCACCTGGGGCTCGACTGCAGTCACTGCAGCGCGGGTCTGAGGCACGCCGATGAGCCTGCAACTGAGCTTTGCCCAGGCCAGCGCCACCGGGCCGCGCACGGAAAACCAGGACGCCCTGCGCCTGGTGACGCCGGCACCAGAACTGGCCGCCAGCAAAGGCTACCTATTCGCGCTGGCCGACGGCGTCAGCCAATGTGCCGACGGCGGCCTGGCGGCACGCGCCAGCCTGCAGGCACTGGCCCTGGATTACTACGCCACGCCGGCCACCTGGAGCGTAGCCCAGGCCCTCGACCGTCTGCTGCTGGCGCAAAACCGCTGGTTGCGCGCCCAGGGCAGCGGCCAGCCGTTGTTGACCACGCTTAGCGCGTTGGTGTTGCGCGGCCGACGCTTTACCCTGGCCCATGTAGGCGACTGCCGGGTGTACCGCTGGCACGGAGGGACGCTGCAATGCCTGAGCGAAGACCATGTCTGGGACCAACCGGGCATGCAGCATGTACTGAAACGGGCATTGGGCCTGGACCAGCACCTGCTGGTGGATTACCTGGAAGGCGAGCTGCAACCGGGTGAATGCTTCCTGCTGCTCAGCGACGGGGTCTGGGCCAGCCTGGGCGAACAGCACATCCAGGCCGTGCTGCGCGAGCAAACTGACCTGCAACTGGCCGTCGACACCCTGGTGGCCAGTGCGCACCTCAACGGCAGCAAGGACAACGCCAGCGCCTTGCTGGTGCAAGTCGATCAACTGGGCACGGCTAACCTGGGCGATACCCTGGCGCAACTGCAACAATGGCCAGTGCCCGGCCCGCTGCGCGAAGGCCAGGTGATCGACGGCTGGCAGGTCGAAACACTGCATGCGCACAGCCGCCAGTCCTTGCTGTACATAGTGCGCGATAGCCAGAACCAGCCTTGGCTGCTCAAGACCCTGCCCACGGCACGCGAACAGGAACCGGGGGCGGCACAAGGGCTGTTGCTGGAAGAGTGGTTTCTGCGCCGCATCGCCGGCCGGCACTTCCCCGAGCTACACACCGCCAGTCAGCGTCAGCACCTGTACTACGTGATGCGCGAATATCCCGGCCGAAACCTGGCGGCGTTGCTGGCCGAACAAGGCCCGCTGCCCTTGCCGCAATGGCTGGAAGTCGCACGGCAACTGCTGCAGGCAGTCGGTGTGCTGCATCGGCGCAACTTGCTGCACCGCGATATCAAGCCAGACAACCTGCACCTGGGCCGTGATGGCCAGCTGCGCCTGCTGGACTTCGGCCTGGCTTATTGCCCGGGCCTGTCCGAAGACCCGCTGCACGAGCTGCCCGGCACGCCCTCGTACATCGCCCCGGAAGCATTCGAAGGCCACCCGCCCAGCCCGCGTCAGGACTTGTATGCAGTGGGCGTGACCCTGTACCACCTGCTGACCGGACACTACCCGTACGGCGAGGTAGAGGCCTTTCAGCGCCCGCGCTTCGGCCAGCCGGTCAACGCCGCGCGCTACCGACCCGACCTGCCGGAATGGCTGCAGCACAACCTGCTGCAGGCCGTGGCGAGCGACCCGGCGCAGCGCTTCGAAACCGCCGAACACTGGTTGCTGCTGCTCGAGCGCGGCGACCGCCAGGAACTGCCCAGCCGACCCCGGCCGCTGCTGGAGCGCGAGCCGCTGAAGGTGTGGCGCACCCTGGCCCTGTTGTCGTTGCTGATCAATTTGATACTGCTGTTCACCCTGCTCAAGGGCTGAACGCACCTTGCCGATGAGGAAACCCTGATGAATGCAAAAGTGTGGCTGGTCGGTGCCGGCCCTGGTGACCCTGAACTGCTCACCCTCAAGGCAGTGCGTGCGTTGCAGCAAGCCGCCGTGGTCATGGTCGACGACCTCGTCAACCCGGCAGTGCTCGAGCATTGCCCGCAGGCCCGGGTAATGACCGTGGGCAAGCGCGGCGGCTGCCGCTCTACACCGCAAGCGTTCATTCAGCGCCTGATGCTGCGCCACGCGCGACAGGGCCGTTGCGTGGTGCGGCTCAAGGGCGGCGACCCTTGCATCTTCGGCCGTGGCGGTGAGGAGGCACTGTGGCTGCAGGGCCATGGCATCGAAGTGGAGGTGATCAATGGCATCACTGCCGGCCTTGCCGGGGCCACGCAGTGCGGGATCCCCCTGACTTCACGGGGCGTGAGCCGAGGGGTGACGCTGGTGACGGCGCACACCCAGGACGATAGCGAGCTGAACTGGGCGGCCTTGGCTCAGGGCGGGACAACGCTGGTGGTCTACATGGGGGTGGCGCGGCTGGAACAGGTGCGCCAGGGATTGCTGGCGGGGGGTATGGCGCCGGGAATGCCGGTGGCGATGATCGAAAACGCCTCGCTGCCGCAGCAGCGGGAGTGCAGAAGCGATGTGCAGGGAATGGTGGAAGCTGCGCGGGGGTTTGGCTTGCGTAGCCCGGCAATTTTGGTGATTGGGGAGGTGGTTGGGGAGCAGCAGGCTGTGGGGCGGATCGCAATCGCAGGCTGACTGCAGGAGCCGCCTTCGAGGCCGGTTAAACCCCAGGCAAAGAAAAACCCGGCCGAGGCCGGGTTTTTCATGAAGCTTCAAACCAATTACTTGGCCTGGGCTTCTACCTGAGCTTCAACGCGACGGTTGACAGCACGGCCTTCTTCGGTGGCGTTGTCAGCAACCGGACGGGTTTCGCCGTAGCCAACCGAGTCAACACGGCTGGATTCTACGCCGTACTGCTGGGTCAGCACTTGCTTGACAGCGTTGGCACGACGCTCGGACAGCTTCTGGTTGTAAGCGTCTGGACCCACGGAGTCAGTGTGACCTTCAACCACGGTGGTGGTTTGTGGGTACTGCTTCATGAAGTCAGCCAGGTTTTTGATGTCGCCGTAGCTGTTAGGCTTGACGACCGACTTGTCGAAGTCGAACTTGACGTCCAGCTCAACGCGAACGACTTCGGCAACAGCCGGGCAGCCGTCGGCGTCAACGGTAACGTTGGCCGGGGTGTCTGGGCACTTGTCGACGTTGTCGCACACGCCGTCGTTGTCGGAGTCGGAGCAGACTTCAGCAACTGGAGCAGGAGCAGCTTCAGCTTGCTTCGGGCTACCGCCGAAGTTCAGGCCAACACCAACGCTCGGGGCCCACTCGGTGTCGCCCTGGTCGATGTTGTACTGAGCTTCTACGCCGGCACGGGCATAGAACATGTCGGTGATGTACCACTTGGCGCCAGCGCCAACGTTGGCGAAGGTGGAGTGGTCACGACCGCCACGGCCGGTCTGGCCCAGCGACTGGTGCGAGAAACCAGCGGAAACGTACGGACGGATGGCGTCGTACGGGTTGTTGAAGTGGTAAACGGCGTCCAGGGCGGTGTTCGAGCCCTTGATGTTCTTGCCGTCTTCGCCACGAGCGTTGTGCACTTCGTCGTAGCCCAGACGCAGCTCAACGTCGTCGGTCAGGAAGTAACCGATCGAGCCGCCGAACAGGTTGCCGTCGTTCTTGAAGTCGCGCTGGCTGTCGAAGAATTCTTTCTTGTAGAAGATTTCAGTCTCGACGGCGCCTTGACCTTGTGCCATAGCGCCAATCGAAGTGGCGGCTACAAGCGAACCAATGGCCAAGCCCAAGGTGTTTTTCAATTTCATCCGTTAAATCCCCATCTGGTGATAGTTAAGCAGTCCCACCACAAACAAGAGGGACAACTCGACGGCGAGTCTAGCAGAACTCGCCGGTTCGTTAGAGATATTTGCACGCCACTAAGTTTCATCAAGGCCGGCAAATTTCTCCCGAAGCTTGTCTAGCGCGCGCTTGTAACGCATTTTCGTCGCGCTCAGGCCCATGTGCATGATGTCGGCAATTTCCTGAAACTCCAGCTCTGCGACAAAACGCAGCACCAGAATTTCCCGGTCAATCGGGTTCACATGCACCAGCCACTTGTCCAGCCCGCCTTTTTCTTCCGGCTTTGGAGCCTTGTCCTCGGACGCCTCTTCAACAGGGTCCAGACTCAAGGCATCCATCAACCGACGTTTGCGACGCTCCTTGCGGTACTGGGTAATGCACTCGTTGTAGGTGATGCTGTAGAGCCAGGTCTTGAACTTCGACTTACCCTCGAAGTTTTTCAGCCCGTACAGCACTTTCAGCATCACTTCCTGACAGACATCGTCCGCGTCACGGTCGTTCCCCAGATAACGCGCACAGACGTTGAACAGGGTCCGTTGGTAGCGCCGCATGAGCTCTTCATAGGCGCGAGTAACGTGGTACAGCTCCTCATGCGAACGCGCCACCAACTCTTCGTCTGTGAGCTCGCGGGGGTCATAGCGCATGGGCGGCGAATGAACTTTATTCAAAACGGATCTGGCCGACAGTCAGGTCAATGTCGCCGCGCGACCCCGTGGGTCGAATTTCGCGGCGGCATACATTAACAGCTTTTGTGCGGTTAGCGGCTATTGACGCGCTGTTCAAGCAGCTCGCGGTTAGACAGCGACACCAGTTCGCCATCATCGGTCAACAGCGTCGTCTTCACCGTACCGATCTCCTCGATATGCCCTTCGACCTCTCCAATCCGCACCTGCTGGCCCACTTGGTATAGCTCGCGCACGTAGATGCCGGCCAGGATCTGCCCGGCAATTTCGCGACTGCCAAGGCCCATGGCCAAGGCAACGGCCAGACCAACGGTAATCAGCCCGATAACGATGACGTGGTTCAGCAGGTCGGTTTTCACTTCCAGCTGACTGATGGCCACCGAGATGCTGATGATGATCACAAGGCCTTGGGTGATACGCCCCAGGCCTGCCGAGTACTCCAGGCCGATGCCTTCGGCAGCGCCACGCACCAGGCCGTTGGCCACCTGCGCCAGCAGCACGCCGGCCAGCAGCACCAGGGCCGCGCCGAACACTTTGGGCAGGTACAGGGCGAGCATGTCGAGGGTTGCCGAAACCCGCTCCAGGCCCAGCGATTCGGCGGCCGAGACCAGGAAGATGAGCAGCACGAACCAATAGACGATCTTGCCGATCAGGGTCGAGATTGGCACCTGGATGCCGCCCCGACCGAGCATTTTGGTGAGGCCAGTACCGGCCATCAGGCGGTCCAGGCCAAATTTGGCCAACAGTTTGGACAGCAGCGTGTCGAGCAGCTTGGCCACCACGAAACCGAGCAGCACCACGACCAGCGCGCCGAACAGGTTGGGGATGAAGTTCGCTACCTTGGTCCAAAGGGCAGTCATCGCGGTGACCAGGCTCTGGGTCCAGAGATCGAGTTCCATATTCAATCGGCCTTATCTGCTTTGCTGCCGGGGGCAGCGTTGCGGGAAGAGTGTCGACGCACCGGCGCAACATGCGCCGAGCCATTGTTCACGGCAATCAGCAGCGCCTGGCTCCAACGGCCAAGCAGGCTGAACAGATCACCCGCGCCAACCTGGCGGTTGGCGGTTTTCAGCACGCGACCCAGGCAAGCGGCGTCGTCCCGGTCGTCCCGGTCATTGCCGGAGGGTGACGCCTTGAGCAGGTCGCGCAGGGATTCTTCAAACGGATCGTGCATGGGCACCTCGCGCAGTGTCAGCAAGAGACGAGATGGCCGGGCGACGGGTCACACATCCCTTTGGCACGAAGGTTTCAAATTGCACCGCTATACCCATCGCAACCGCCGGAACAACCACCACTGCCCCACGGCCAACCCCAGCACGACGATGCAGGCGAACAGGAAGCCCAAAGGGTTTTCCGCCCCGGGGATGCCGCCGACATTGATGCCCAGCAGCCCGGTGACAAAGCTCATGGGCAGGAAGATGCAGGTGATGATGCCAAAGCGGTACATGGTGCGGTTCATCCGCTCGCTGCGCCGCCGGTCCTCGCTTTCCAGCACCAGCGCAGCGCGTTCGCGGGCCAGTTCCAGCTCTTCGAGGTAGCGGATCAGGCTGTTATTGAGTTCATTCCAGTAATCGGCGTCGGCATTGGCGAACCAGCTCCATTTGCTGCGCGACAACTGCGCGTAGATTTCCCGTTGCGGGGCGAGAAAGCGGCGCAAGCCAGCGGCACGGCGGCGGATCTGCTGCAGGCTGCCCTGCTCCGGGGCATACCGCTCGTCGGATTCGACCTTTTCTTCCTCCAGGTCGACGAGTTCGGCCAGGTCGCTGACCAGGCCCTGGACCTTTTCGGTCAGCAACTCGCCCATCAACAGCAACAGTTCCGAGGCCGATTTCGGTCCCCTGCCCTGTTCCAGCAGCTGGAGAATCTCATCGCTGGCGCGCAACGGCCGCAGGCGCAGCGAGATGACCCGCTGCGCCTCGGCGAAGATGCGTACCGAAACCATGTCTTCGGGCTCGGCACCCGGGTTGAGGTTGACCCCCCGCAGGAACAGCAACAGCTGTTCGTCCGCCATGGGCAGCAGGCGCGGCCGGGTGTTTTCTTCCAGCAGCAGCTCGCAGGCGAACTCGCTCAGGCCGCTGTCGTGCAGCAGCCAGGAACGGGTTTGCGGATGGCTGCGGTCCCAGTGCAGCCACAGGCTCTGCTCCGGTTGCAACTGCAGGTCGTCCAGTTCGGTACGGGCAATCGAGCGCGCGCCGCCTTTGCCATCGAGCACCAGGGCATGCACCAGCCCCCACTGCGCGTTGTCTTCCTCGAACATCAAAGCTCCATCAGCGCGTGCGGCGCATTACTCCGGCATTTTCAGCGGGCTCGGCGAGACCAGCACGCCATTGTTGTCGGCATACACATACTCACCCGGGCGGAAGGTTACCCCGGCGAAGGTCACCACCACGTTGAGATCGCCAATACCGCGCTTGTCAGTCTTCATTGGGTGGCTGGCCAGGGCCTGCACGCCAACGTCGGTCTGGATCAGCACGTCGACATCACGCACACAGCCGTAGATCACCAAGCCTTCCCAACCGTTTTTTGCGGCTTTTTCGGCGAGCATGTCGCCGAGCAGCGCACGGCGCAGCGACCCCCCGCCATCGACCACCAGCACTTTGCCCTTGCCGTCGAGTTCGACCTGCTCCTTGACCAGCGAATTGTCCTCGAAACACTTGATGGTAACGATCTGGCCACCAAACGAATCGCGGCCACCGAAATTGCTGAACATCGGTTCCAGCACTTGTACCAGGTCCGGGTAGGCGTCACACAGGTCGGGCGTTACGTAATGCTGCATGGGAAGCTCCTGTCAGTCACAACGAAAGCGGGTATCGGCCAAGGCTACACCTTGGAGGCTGTCGCAGTCATCCGGGACCGGGCAGTCATTTGTATTCATCCTGTCTCGGCCCTTCCACGCGTGACCCGTTCCTGCACAGGAACGCGCCGTTATCCAGGTGTAGGAGCGGGTTTACCCGCGAATACGGTAGCGGCGGCAACGGTGAACGGCCGGTGGAAATTGGCCAGCAGGCCCGGCCCTTTCGCGGGTAAACCCGCTCCTACACGACGGCCTGTGTCCAACCCCCGATGTGCGTCCACCACCAATCTGTGTAGGCGCGGGTTCACCCGCGAATACGGTGGCGGCGGCAACGGTGAACGGCCGGTGGAAATTGGCCAGCAGGCCCGGCCCTTTCGCGGGTAAACCCGCCCCTACGACGGCCTGTGTCCAACCCCCGATGTGCGTCCACCACCAATCCGTTGTAGGAGCGGGTTCACCCGCGAATACGGTGGCGGCGGCAACGGTGAACGGCCGGTGGAAATTGGCCAGCAGGCCCGGCCCTTTCGCGGGTAAACCCGCTCCTACACGACGGCCTGTGTCCCACCCCCGATGTGCGTCCACCACCAATCTGTGTAGGCGCGGGTTCACCCGCGAAGAGGCCATGACAGGTACAGCAAACTCAACTGGCAGGCACAGCTTCCGCAACGACAGTGGACGCATGCACCGGCAGCAGCGGGTTGCGCAGCCAGCGCTCCACCAGCGGCCACACCTGCACCTGCGCGGCCTTGCTCACCAGCATGTCGACATGCCCAAAGGCCTCGAAACCTTCTTCACGACCCAGCCGCAGGAACTGCTTGCGCTCGCCGCCCAACTGCTCGAACAGCTTGCGACAGGCCCACACCGGGTCCTGGAAGTCCCCTGCACCGGCCACTGCCAGCAGCGGTACATCCACTTCAGCCAGCCCTGCCCACCAATCGTTCTGCTTGTCGCCAAAGCGCCCGAACAGGCCGTGCCAGCGCATGCTCTCCAAGGCGAGGCCTATCGGCTCGTCTTCAGGCCCACGCTTGAAACGTGGCCCGGATATCTGCCCCCAACGCTTGAGCACCAGCTTCGCGCCCCAAGCCAGCGGCGGCACTTTCAATGGCCAATAGACACGGCTGATCTGGGTACCGAACAACGCCACACTGGCGACTTGCCCAGGCTCCAGGAAGCCGCCACCCAGTGCTGCCGCCAATGTCGTACCCCCCAGCGAATGGCCCACCCAGTGCGGCGCCTGGCCCGATTGCTCGCGCACGAAGGCGTTGATCAGCGGCAGGTCATCACGGGCGTAGGCAGCAACACTGTTGTGCTTCCAGGCAAGGTTGCGCGGCGACAAGCCATGGCCTCGCATTTCCGGGATCCAGACATCGAAACCGGCGCGCGCAAGGTAGGCACCCAGGCCAACCCCTTTGGGCGAATACCAGAAGCGCCGATTGGAAAAACTGCCGTGCAGGAGAATGACCGGCACGCCTTGGGCCTGAACCTGGTCGGCCAGCCCCAGACGGGTGATGGCGAGCTCGACGCTGGGGTCCGGGCCGTTACCGGCCTTGATCCGATACACGTCTTCGCTGAGATCGCCGCGGCGCTCGGCACTGAGCAGGGCCACGGGGAATAGAGTGCTGCTGCTTTGCATAAGGTTGCTTGGTGCACAAAAAAGGGCGGGGTCCATTGCTGGAGCTCGCCCTGGAAAAAACCAGGCAGGAGGACGCCAGACGTCCCCCCGCATTTTACTGCATCAGGCCGCGCCTTGGCCTTCGGCCAGGAAGAACCAGGTTTCGAGTACCGAGTCCGGGTTCAGCGACACGCTTTCGATGCCCTGCTCCATCAGCCACTTGGCCAGGTCCGGGTGGTCCGATGGGCCTTGGCCGCAGATGCCGATGTACTTGCCAGCCTTGTTGCACGCGGCAATGGCGTTGGCCAGCAGCTTCTTCACCGCAGGGTTACGCTCGTCGAACAGGTGGGCAATGATGCCCGAGTCACGGTCCAGGCCCAGGGTCAACTGGGTCAGGTCGTTGGAGCCGATCGAGAAGCCGTCGAAGTATTCCAGGAACTCTTCGGCGAGGATGGCGTTGGACGGCAGTTCGCACATCATGATCACGCGCAGGCCGTTGTCGCCGCGGGCCAGGCCGTTTTCGGCGAGCAGGTCGACAACCTGGCTGGCTTCGCCCAAGGTGCGCACGAACGGCACCATGATCTCGACGTTGGTCAGGCCCATTTCGTTGCGCACACGCTTCAGTGCACGGCACTCGAGCTCGAAGCAGTCACGGAACGATTCGCTGATGTAGCGCGACGCACCGCGGAAGCCCAGCATCGGGTTTTCTTCTTCTGGCTCGTACAGCTTGCCGCCGATCAGGTTGGCGTACTCGTTGGACTTGAAGTCCGACAGGCGCACGATGACCTTTTTCGGGTAGAAGGCCGCCGCCAGGGTGCTGATACCCTCGACCAGCTTCTCGACATAGAAGCCGACCGGGTCGTTGTAGCCGGCAATGCGCTTGTCGACGCTGTCTTTCAGGTCGGCAGGCAGGCCCGCATAGTTCAGCAGCGCCTTGGGGTGCACGCCGATCATGCGGTTGATGATGAACTCCAGGCGTGCCAGACCGACACCGGCGTTGGGCAGCTGGGCGAAGTCGAAGGCGCGGTCCGGGTTGCCCACGTTCATCATGATCTTGAACGGCAGTTCCGGCATGGCATCGACCGAGTTCTGCTTGATGTCGAAGCCCAGCTCACCTTCGAAGATGAAGCCGGTGTCGCCTTCGGCACAGGAAACGGTCACGCCCTGGCCGTCTTTCAGCACCTGGGTAGCGTTGCCGCAACCGACAACCGCCGGGATACCCAGCTCACGGGCGATGATCGCCGCGTGGCAGGTACGCCCACCGCGGTTGGTGACGATGGCGCTGGCGCGCTTCATCACCGGCTCCCAGTCAGGGTCGGTCATGTCGGAGACCAGCACGTCACCCGGCTGGACCTTGTCCATTTCCGATACGTCGTTGATGACGCGAACCTTGCCGGCGCCGATACGCTGGCCAATGGCACGGCCTTCGACCAGCACGGTGCCTTTCTCTTTGAGCAGGTAGCGTTCCATGACGTTGGCGCTGGAACGGCTCTTCACCGTTTCCGGGCGGGCCTGGACGATGTACAGCTTGCCGTCGTCACCGTCCTTGGCCCACTCGATGTCCATCGGGCGCTGGTAGTGCTGCTCGATGATCATGGCCTGCTTGGCCAGCTCGCTGACCTCGGCATCGGTCAGGCAGAAGCGTGCGCGCTCGGCGCGGTCGACTTCGACGGTCTTGACCGAACGACCGGCCTTAGCCTCGTCGCCGTAGATCATCTTGATCGCCTTGCTGCCCAGGTTACGGCGCAGGATGGCCGGGCGGCCGGCCTGCAGGGTGTTCTTGTGCACGTAGAATTCGTCAGGGTTGACTGCACCCTGCACCACGGTTTCGCCCAGGCCGTAGGCGCCGGTGATGAACACCACGTCGCGGAAACCCGACTCGGTGTCGAGGGTGAACATCACCCCGGCAGTGCCGGTTTCCGAGCGGACCATGCGCTGCACGCCGGCAGACAGGGCCACCAGCTTGTGGTCGAAGCCCTGGTGCACGCGGTAGGCGATGGCGCGGTCGTTGAACAGCGAAGCGAACACTTCCTTGGCTGCGCGGATCACGTTGTCGACGCCACGGATGTTGAGGAAGGTTTCCTGCTGGCCGGCGAAGGAGGCGTCCGGCAGGTCTTCGGCAGTGGCGGAAGAACGCACGGCAACGGCCATGTTGTCGTTGCCGGCGGCCATTTCGGCGAAGGCCGTACGGATTTCCGAATCCAGGCGTGGCGGGAATTCGGCTTCCATGACCCACTGGCGAATCTGCGCGCCGGTCTTGGTCAGGGCATTGATGTCGTCAACGTCCAGCGCGTCGAGCGCGGCGTGAATGCGGTCGTTCAGCCCACTCTGCTCGAGAAAATCACGGTACGCCTGAGCCGTAGTGGCAAAGCCGCCCGGCACCGACACGCCGGCACCGGCGAGGTTACTGATCATCTCGCCCAGGGATGCGTTCTTGCCCCCCACATGCTCCACATCATGGACGCCGAGCTTATCGAGGGAAACTACGTACTCTACCAAGGTGATCTCTCCACTAACTGTGTTGGAAAAGCTCAAAAGGCGCCCGCCTGTCTTCTATGACTTGGCCGGGCGTTTGTGGCCTGTACCTGGAAAATAGGCGCTGCAAATGTGGCAGAATGTCGACAGCCGCATTCGGCAAACCGAACTTATCATATCCAAGAATCGTCATCAGCTTAAGGCCCAGATCGCAAATGAAACGAACCGCGTTCTTCATCTCCGACGGCACCGGTATCACTGCCGAAACCCTGGGCCAGAGTTTGCTCGCGCAATTTGAGAGCATTCCCTTCAACAAATTCACCCGCCCTTACATCGATTCGCCGGACAAAGCGCGGGCCATGGTCCTGCAAATCAACGCTGCGGCCGAGCGGGATGGGGTCCGCCCGATCATCTTCGACACCATTGTCAACCAGGACATCCGCGAGATCCTGGCGACGTCGAATGGCTTCATGATCGACATCTTTTCTTCGTTTTTATCCCCTCTTGAGCAGGAATTGATTGCCCATTCGTCGTATTCCGTGGGCAAATCCCACTCGATCGGCGGCAATTCAAACTACATGGAACGCATCGAGGCGGTGAATTTCGCCCTGGATAACGACGATGGTGCGCGCACCCACTACTACGACAAAGCCGACCTGATTCTGGTTGGCGTGTCGCGTTGCGGCAAAACCCCAACCTGCCTGTACATGGCCATGCAGTTCGGCATCCGTGCCGCCAATTACCCGCTGACCGAGGACGACATGGAGCGCCTGCAGCTGCCGGCGGTGCTGAAAAAGCACCACAGCAAGCTGTTCGGCCTGACCATCGACCCCGACCGCCTCACCGCCATCCGCCACGAACGCAAGCCCAACAGCCGTTATTCCAGCTTTGCCCAGTGCGAATTCGAAGTGCGTGAAGTGGAAAGCCTGTTCCGCAGGGAGAACATTCCCAATATCAATTCCACGCATTTTTCGGTGGAAGAGATTTCCGCCAAGATCCTGGTCGAAAAAGGCGTGGAGAGACGGTTCAAGTAACAGCCCCGCCCCCCCTGTAGGAGCGGGTTCACCCGCGAAAGGGCCAGCCCAGGCCTACAAAAAAAGCCCCGGCATCACTGCCGGGGCTTTGTTTTACCTCACCACAAGGCTCAGGACGGCACCACCGCTGCCTGCCCGCTCATGGCCAGGTCGACCAGCTCGCGGTTGGCCACCGCGTACATCGCATAGTCAGTGCCCGTGGCATTGCGCAGGTCGTCGAGCATGGCGCGCCAGCGCTCCACCATTCCCCGATGCTGCTCTGACCACAACGCCACGCGGGCATCCATGTCTTGCGGTGCATCGACCATCTGCAGGACCGAAATGGTGATCGCCCGCTGCTGCAAGTCGATATCGTCGCGGAATGCCTCGCGCGCCAGCGCCTGCCAGTTGTTTTCCACCGGCAGATTGCTGATTTCCTGCAGGTACCAGGTCAGGTCCAGCGCGCTGCCCACGGCGAAGAATGCCTTGGCCACCTGCGCAGGCTCATGGCCGGTAACGTCGGCCGCTTCAATGATCGGCAACAGGGTGTACAGGTGGCTGGTACCCGCCACCATACGCGCCAGCAACTCCGGCACACCGGCGTCGACAAAGCCTTGGTAGCGCACCATCCAGCGTTCGCGGGTGGGGCCTTCGAGCAGCTCATCAAGCTTCAGACCCAGCTGCGCAATCTTCGGCCCGAAGTGCGCGGTATCGCGCCCGGCGTCCTGTTCGTTGCGGCGGCTACGCAGGAACCAGCGGGTGGCACGACGACCCAGTCGCATCAGCTCGTCCATCAGGGTGAGCTGGATTTCTGCCGGCACCTGATAGTCCAGCGCCTCGATCTGGCGGAACCAGTGCGGCAGGTGGAAGATATCGCGCACGATCACGTAAGCACCGGCCACGTTGGCCGGGCTCATGCCGGTCGACTCCTTCAGGCGCTGGACGAAGGTGATACCCATGTTGTTGACCAGGTCGTTGGCGATCTGGGTGCTGACAATTTCGCGCTTCAGGCGGTGGCGGCGCATGGCCTCGGCGAACTTGCTGACCAGGGACGGCGGGAAAGCGGTTTCCATGTCACGGGTCAGGTAGTCGTCGTCCGGCACCAGCGATTTGAGCAGTTGCTCCTTGAGGTCGATCTTGCTGTACGAGATCAGCACCGACAGCTCGGCGCGGGTCAGGCCGTGGCCGGCAGCCAGGCGTTCGGCCAACTGCTCTTCGGACGGCAGGAATTCGATGGCACGGTCCAGTTTGCCCCGCGCCTCGAGGTCGGCCATCAGGCGCTTGTACTCGGCAATCCGCTCGCGGGCGCGGCGGGCAGCCAGCGACAATGCCTGGGTCTGCTTGTAGTTGTTGCCCAGTACCAGCCCGGCGACTTCGTCGGTCATGCTGCCCAGCAGCTGGTTGCGCTGCTTCTCGGTCATGTCGCCACCCTGCACCACTTCGTTGAGCAGGATCTTGATGTTGACCTCGTGGTCGGAGCAGTCCACGCCGCCGGCGTTGTCGATGAAGTCGGTGTTGGTGGCGCCGCCGTTCAGGCCGAACTCGACGCGGCCGAGCTGGGTCATGCCCAGGTTGCCGCCCTCGCCCACTACCTTGCAGCGCAGTTCGTTACCGTTGACCCGCAGCGCATCGTTGGCCTTGTCGCCGACATCGGCGTGGCTCTCCGTACTGGCCTTGACATAGGTCCCGATGCCACCGTTCCACAGCAAGTCTACCGGGGCCTTGAGCAGCGCATTGAGCAACTCGGTCGGGGTCAGGCGGTCGGCTTCGATGGCGAAGCGCTCTTTCATCTGCGGGCTGATGGCGATGCTCTTGGCACTGCGCGGGAAGATCCCGCCGCCTTCGGACATGATGCTGGTGTCGTAGTCGCTCCAGGCCGAACGCGGCAGGTCGAACAGGCGCTTGCGTTCAGCGAAGCTGGAAGCGGGCTCCGGGTTGGGGTCGATGAAGATATGCAGGTGGTTGAACGCTGCCACCAGTTGCAGCTTGTCGGACATCAGCAGGCCATTGCCGAAAACGTCGCCGGCCATATCGCCCACACCAATGACGGTGATCGGGTCTTCCTGCACGTTGATGCCGCGCTCGCGGAAGTGGCGCTGCACGCCCACCCAGGCACCGCGCGCGGTAATGCCCATCTTCTTGTGGTCGTAACCGGCCGAGCCGCCGGAAGCAAAAGCATCGCCCAGCCAGAAACCGTAGTCGATAGCGATACCGTTGGCGATGTCGGAGAAGGTCGCGGTGCCTTTGTCGGCCGCGACCACCAGGTACGGGTCGTCATCGTCATGGCGCACCACGTTGGCCGGCGGCACCACGCCACCGTCCTTGAGGTTGTCGGTGATGTCGAGCAGGCCGGAAATGAAGATGCGGTAGCACGCCACGCCTTCGGCGGCAATCTCGTCACGGCTGCCGCCCAGCGGCAGGCGACGCGGCAGGAAACCACCTTTGGCGCCGACCGGCACGATGACCGAGTTCTTCACCTGCTGGGCTTTCACCAGCCCCAGCACTTCGGTACGGAAGTCCTCTTCGCGGTCGGACCAGCGCAGGCCACCACGGGCAACGTTGCCAAAGCGCAGGTGCACGCCCTCGACGCGCGGCGAATAGACGAATATCTCGAACTTTGGCACCGGTTTGGGCAGTTCGGGGATCAGCTTGGGGTTGAATTTGAAGCTGAAGTACGACTTGTTCTGGCCGTTTGCGTCGGGCTGGTAGAAGTTGGTACGCAGGGTGGCCTTGATCAAGTCCAGGTAGCGCCGCAGGATGCGGTCTTCGTTGAGCACCTGCACGTCATCCAGGGCGCTCAGGATGGCCTGTTCCAGGCGCTGCTGCTTGTCGTCAAGGTCGTCCTGGGTAAGCTTGCGCGCCAGGTAGAAGCGGGTCTTGAACAACCGGGTCAGCTCACGGGCGATGTCGGTGTGGTTGTTCAGGGTGCTGGCGATATAGCCCAGATCGAAGCCCAGACGGATCTGTTTCAGGTAACGGGCGTAGGCACGCAGCAAGGCCACGTCGCGCCACGGCAAGCCGGCGGTGAGCACCAGGCGGTTGAAAGCGTCGTTCTCGGCGTCACCACGGACGATGTGGATGAAGGCGTCCTGCAGGGTGTCGTTGAGCTGCTGGATGTCCAGGCTCAAGCCTTCGCTGTAGGTGAAGGCGAAGTCGTGGATCCAGTATTCGCGGCCATTGGCATGGCGCAGGCGGTACGGGAACTCGCCGAGCACGCGCAGGCCGAGGTTTTCCAGAATCGGCAGCACGTCGGACAGCGCCAGCGGGGTGTCGGCGTGGTACAGCTTGCAGTGCAGGATGCGCTCGCCAACCTGAGTCAATGGCTGGTAGAAGCTCATTGCCAGCGGCTTGCTTTCCGACAGGTTCAGCACATGCTGCAGGTCAACCACCGCCGAGTGCGCGGCGAAGCGCTCGCGGTAACCGGCCGGGAACCCTTTGGGGAATTCGGCAAGGATGTTGGTGCCCTGGGCTTCGCCGAAGTTCTCCACCACCAGTGCCGAGTAGTCGTCATGCCACGAGCGGCAGGCCTGGATGACTTCGCGCTCCAGCTGCTGCGGGTCGATGTCGATACGGTTCTTGGGGTCGACCCGCAGAATCAGTTGCACACGGGCCAGTACCGATTCGGAGAAGAAGGTCCAGAACTCGCAGTCGGTGGCCTTCAGGCGCTCCATCAGCACCTGCTGGATCTTCTGCCGCACTTCGGTGGAGTAGATTTCCCGCGGGACGTAGGCCAGGCAGTAGCAGAAGCGGCCATACGGGTCTTTGCGCAGGAACACGCGGATCTTGTTGCGCTCCTGGATCTGCACGATTGCCATGACCGTGCTGAACAGCTCGTCGATCGGCGTCTGGAACAGGTCGTCGCGCGGCAGCACTTCCAGCACCTGGGCCAGTTCCTTGCCCAGGTGGGCCTTGGGATCGAAGCCCGAACGGCGCTCGACTTCGGCCACCTTCACGCGGATGTACGGAATGGCATGCACGCTTTCACCATACACCGACGAGGTGTACAGACCCATGAAGCGGTGCTCCTTGATGACCTTGCCGTCGGCGTCCAGCTGGCGGATCGACACATAGTCCGGGTAGGCCGGGCGGTGCACGCGGCTGGGCAGCGCGGCCTTGGCGAACGACAGCAGCAGCGGCTCGTTGAGGTAGGCCACAGCGTAGTCTTCGATGCGCAGCTCTTCTGCGGTCAGGCCCACGCGCAGACGGCGCGGCAAACCGAGGAACGACTGCTCGTCGTAGACCATCTGGCCGCCATCGGCGTCGCCCTTGACGGTGAATTCTTCATAGCCCAGGAAGGTGAAGTGGTTATCCAGCAGCCACTCGAGGAAGGCCTTGACTTCGCCCTTCTCGTTTTGGGCAGGACCAAAGCCGGTCTGTTCCACCTGCGCCACCACTTCACGCAGCTTGGCCTTCATCGGTTCGAAGTCGGCCACCACCACCCGTACCTCGGCCAGCACCTGCTCGATCTCGCGGGTCAGCACTGTCAGCTCGGCGGCATTGGCGCAGCGGTCAATCTCCAGGTACATCAGTGACTCGTAGCGCACGCCTTCGCCCTGGGTGCCCTTGGGCAGCAGCTCCAACAGCTCGCCCTTGGCGCCACGGCGCACGCTGAGCACGGTGGTTTGCAGGGTGTGGATGCTGTAGCCACGGCGGTTGAGCTCGGTGCGCACCGAGTCGACCAGAAACGGCAAGTCATGGTGCAACACTTCGACCACGGTATGGGTCGACTGCCAGCCATTACGTTCGTAATCAGGGTTGTACACCCGCACTTGCGGGTATTCGGGGTCGAAACGCTCGATGATGCGCCAGGCTGACAGGGTGCAGCCGGCCAGGTCGGAAAGCCTGCGCTGGGTGAGTTCGTCCAGAGAGATGATGCCGAAGAACTGCTCGGCGAACAGCGCCACTTGTGGCAGGGACTGCTCGCTGATGTGCTGCGCCAGGGCCGCTTGCAGTTGATGCTGGAAGTCGGCTTTGCTGGCTGCGGTGAAGAACGCCATCTGTGGTACTCCGCTTGGGCTTTGTAATAATTGAAGCGTCGCTGCGTGCGCCGTGTACGGATCAACGATAGCCAACCCGTGGCATGACGGACGGTAAAAACCAGACGTTGAACGTGCGCAGGCACGCCCAGGGCTCGCCGAAGCTTAACGACTGATCGGTCATCTACGCTTGCAGCGCTGCGACAATTTCGGTCAAGGGGCGGTAACTTTACGTTTATGCCTGTACGCAAGACTGTCAGAATTCCCTTCCGTTTCCTTTGACCCGAGCCTGCTCATGCAAATCAACACCGCCCTGCTGTTCGCCACCCCTTGCGATGACGAGGAAGACAACATGGCGACCCTGTGCTGCCACAGCGACAAGGGTCAGATGTTCCTGCTTACCCGTTACCCGGACGAGGACACCGTCGACCTGACGCTGGATGACGAGCCGTCGACGCTGGATGGCCTTAAAGTGACCCTGAGCGCCAAGCGCCTGCTGATCGAAGTGGCGGCCGGCGACCGGGACGCGCTGAAGGGGGATGAAGCACTGGAAATCACCCTGACCAGCGAGCTGAGTGACATGGATGAAGTGAAGGAAACCCTGGAGAATATCCTGGCCGGTACTGGAACCTTGGTCTGCGAGCTTTGAACCCTGCCCCTGCCTAGTGGGAGCGCGGTCCCTGTGGGAGCAACTGTCTTGCTCAATTTCTAAAAGCTGACGCGATCCCTGTGGGAGCGGCCTCGCGTCGCGAAAGGGCCGCGCAGCGGCCCAAGGATCTCGACATCATGCATAGATTGCTGGGGCCGCTTTGCGACCCTATCGCGACACAAGGCCGCCCCCACAATGATCAGGCCAGCGCCTGTTGCATCTCTTTGGCCTGCACCCGCAACGCCTCGCAATACGGCTCCACCGCTGCCGATGCCGGCCGATGGTCCGGGCGTATGAGCATCACCTGATAGGGCACCGATACCCGTAACCTGCGGATCGGCAACCCGCCTTGCGCCGCCTCCAGCCCGCTCAGTGGGTTGATGATCGCCACCCCCAGGCCTTGCCTGACCATGGCGCACACCGAAGCGGCACTGGTGGTTTCGATGACCGTGCGGCGGTTAACCCCGGCCGCACGAAAGTGCTGATCCAGACGCTGGCGGTAGGTATCCAGACTGGCCAGGTTGATGAAATCGACCTCATGGAAATCACTCAGCTCCAGTTCAGCCTTCACCTGCAGCGGGTGGTGCTCGGGCAACACGCACACCATGTTGGCACTGAACAGCAATTCACCATACGCGCCGCGCGGTATCTGTTCGACTTCAGTCAGGCCAAGGTCATGCTGCTGGGCAACCAGTGACTCCTCCAGCAAAGGCGACTCCTGCGCCAGAATGCTCACACTCACGCCGCTGTGCTGCTGGTGAAAGCGCTGGCAGGCCTTGGGCAACAAGGTTTGCGAGAACAGCGGCAGGCAGGTGATGGCCAGCCGGCCCTGCTCGAAGTTGCGGATGGCCTGGGCAAAGCGATCGATCCGCTCCAGCCCGACGTAGGCGCGCTCGACCTCTTCGATCAACAGCAGCGCCTGGGCCGTCGCCACCAGGCGCCCGCCCTCGCGCTCGAACAGGTTCAGGCCAGTCACCTGCTCCAGCCGCGCCAGTTCGCGGCTGACGGTCGGCTGCGAGGTGAACAGCAGGCGCGCCGCACCGGTGACACTACCAGCGGCCATGATGGCGCGGAACACTTCGATGTGGCGGACGGACAGTTTCACGGCAGCACCCGGTGAGTCGACAATGGGTATATCAGATATGAATGACTTGCAGAAAAATAGCTATTTTTCTGAATTCCCGCTTTGATTCATCCTCGTGGCCTTCCTTATCCGAGTAGCGCCACCATGACCGCACCCTTCACCCTTCTGGCCGAGGCGGTTCGCCAGCACGGCTCGCCGCTTTGGGCGTACGACGCCAGCACCATCGCCGAGCGTGTCGAGCAGTTGAACGTATTCGACACCGTGCGCTTCGCCCAGAAAGCCAACCCCAACCTGCATGTGCTACGCCTGATGCGCGCCCATGGCCTGGTGCTGGACGCCGTGTCGCTGGGTGAAATGGAGCGTGCCTTCGCTGCGGGTGCGAGCGTGGACGGTGACCCTGCCGGCGTGGTGCTGACCTGCGACGCGCTGGACCGCCCCACCCTGGAGCGCGTGGTGGCGTCAAAGATCGAAGTCAATGCCGGCTCCATCGACATGCTGCGCCAACTGGGTGAACGCTCGCCCGGCCACCGCGTGTGGATCCGCATCAACCCGGGCTTCGGCCATGGTCACAGCCGCAAGACCAATACCGGCGGCGAAAACAGCAAGCATGGCATCTGGCACGAAGAGCTGGACGAGGCGCTGGCGTGCATCAAGGCCCATGGCCTGCACCTGGTGGGCGTGCACATGCACATTGGTTCCGGGGTGGACTACCAGCACCTGGAACAGGTGGCCCGCTCGATGATCGAGCTGATCGGCCGCCTGGGCGTGGACATCGAGGCGTTCTCCATCGGCGGCGGGCTTTCCACGCCTTACCGCAGCACCGACAAACCGGTCGACCTGCAGCGTTATGCGCAGACCTGGGCGGTGGCGCGCAAGGAGATCGAAGCGATGCTCGGCCACCCGGTGCGCATGGAGATCGAACCCGGGCGCTTCCTGGTGGCGGAGTCGGGCTACCTGGTGGCCGAAGTCCGTGCCGTGAAACAGGTGGGGCGCAATACCTTCGTCATGATCGACGCCGGCTTCAACGACCTGATGCGCCCGGCGATGTACGGCGCCTACCACGGCATGACCCTGCTCGATGCCGATGGCCAGGCAGTAGATCGCCCGCGCCAGCCGACCGTGGTGGCCGGACCGTTGTGTGAATCGGGTGACGTGTTCACTCAGGATGACCAGGCGCTGACCCCGCAGGACCTGCCTCAGGCACAGGTGGGCGACCTGCTGGTGATCCACGATGCCGGGGCCTATGGCGCGTCGATGTCGTCGAACTACAACAGCCGGCCGCTGCTGCCGGAGTTCCTGATCGAGAACGGTGCCCTGCGGATGATCCGCCGGCGGCAAACGGTGCAGGACCTGCTGAGCCTGGAGGCCGGGTTCTAACCACTGCGCTGCAAGCCTGCACGACTCTTTGTGGGAGCGGCCTTGCGTCGCGATAGGGCTGCACAGCAGCCCCACAAATGTAGCCGTGATGCCGAAACCCGGGCCGCTTTGCGGCCCAATCGCGACGCAAGGCCGCTCCCACAGGGTGTGTGCTCGCGGTCCTTGCAATAAGCCCCGCCTCTCGCGACAATGCGATCAATTCCCATTAATATTGCGGTCTTGACGCCATGGCAACGCTCGATCCCCAGGCCCTGCACCAGCTGTACAGCGAAAACAACAGCTGGCTGAAGGGCTGGCTGCGCGCCCGCCTGGGCAACGCCGCCGACGCTTCCGACCTGGCGCACGACACGTTCTTGCGGGTAATGACCGCGCGTAACCCGTTGCCGATCCGTGAGCCGCGCAGCTACCTCAGCGCTATCGCCCGCGCCCTTCTGATAGACAAAGCTCGCCGTCGCATCATCGAAAAAGCTTACCTGCAGGCGCTGGCCCTGCGTCCGGAACCGGTAGAGGTGTCGCCGGAGATGCGCTTGTCCATCATAGAGATGCTGGTGGCCGTGGACAGCCTGCTCGACGAACTCGGCGCCAAGACCCGCGCCATCTTCCTTGCCGTTCAACTCGAAGGCCTGACCTACGGCGCTGCGGCCGAGCGCTTCGGCGTGTCGATCACCACCGTGAAGAATCACCTGATCAAGGCCATGACTCGCTGCCTGCTGGCAGTCGAAGGCTGACGCCCATGGATCTCAAGACACTCGAAGCCGCTGCCACCTGGTATGTTCAGCTCAACGACGGCGCCAATAGCGAGGCCCGCACCCAGGCCTGGCGACAGTGGCTGCAGGCCAGCCCCCTGCACGCAGCCGCCTGGGCGCGGGTAGAAAAGCTGCAGCAGCAATGGGCCATGGTGCCGCCGCAGGCGGCGCTGTCCGGCCTTGGCGCGGCCCAGGCGCAGCGGCGTGACGTGCTGAAAGTGCTGGGCCTGCTGATGGCCATGGGGGGCGGCAGCTGGCTGGCGGCCGAGCAGGTGCCCTATCGTGCCTTGCTGGCCCAGCACAGTACCCGCAGCGGCGAGCGCCGCGCCCTGCACCTGGAGGATGGTTCACAGCTGGAACTGAACGTGGATACCGCGCTGGATGTGCGCTACGCCACAAAGGTGAGGGCGATTCAGCTGTATCAGGGGGAAATTCTGGTGCGTCCGGTCAGCGATCGTCAGCAGCGCCCGTTTATCGTGCACACCGATGACGGCAGCGTACTGGCCCGCAGTACCGCGTTCAGCGTCCGCAAACTGGCGCAGCAGACCCGCGTGGGTGTGCTTGAGGCCAGCGTCGAAGTTCGCCCCCTGCGCCACCCTGATCGAGTGCTGCAACTGCACGCTGGCCAGCAAGTGAGTTTTGATCAGGATGTCGTCCTCGACGCCCATGCCCTCCCCGCCGATTCCACGGCCTGGTTGCAAGGCATGCTCAGCGTGAACGACTGGCGCCTTGGCGATTTCCTCGAAGAACTGGGGCGCTATCGTCCAGGTGTGCTGCGCTGTGCCTCGTCGATCCAGGCCATGAGCATTTCCGGTGCGTTCCGCATTGACGACACCGATATCGCCCTGGCCAACCTGCCGAAAACCTTGCCCGTGAAAGTGCGCTACTTAAGCCGCTACTGGGTGAGTGTGGAGCCCGCCTGAGCAACTGCGGAAAAACTTTCGCCGCAATCTTGCTGATTTCTATTCTCGTCCGTCCCTGACACAAGCCGCGACGACAGCGACTTTCTGCCATGACTCGGAAGGACCACGAAATGCCACACCTGCACCCTACCCCAGCAACCAAGCTCAGCCAGGCCGTCCGCCTGGTGCTGTTCGGTATGTCCCTGGCCAGCGCGCCCGGCCTGTTGCTGATGCCTGCCCAGGCAATGGCCCAAAGCCAGGCCACCTACCATGTCCCCGCTGGCTCACTGGGCAACGCCATCACCCAGTTTGGCGTACAGGCGGGTGTGACCATTTCGTTCGACACCGCACAGACGCGCAACCTCGACAGCGCGGGCCTGGAAGGCAGCTTCAGTGTCGAGGAAGGTCTGGCGCGGCTGCTGGGCAACAGTGGCCTGCAGGCGCAGCGTCAGGGTAATGGTGGCTATGTGCTGGTCGCTGCGCAAAACGGCTCGGCCATGGAACTGGCGCCGATGAACATCGACGCCAACCGCCTGGATGCGACCAGCGAAGGCACCCAGTCCTACGCCGCCCGTGCCATCACCATCGGCAAGGGCGTACACACGCTGAAAGAAACCCCGCAGTCGGTCACCGTGATGACCCGCAAGATGCTCGACGACCAGAACCTCAACACACTGGAGCAGGTACTGGACAAGACCCCGGGCATCACCGTGTATGACTCGCCCATGGGCGGCAAGTATTTCTATTCCCGTGGTTTCAACCTGGATGGCCAGTACCAGTACGACGGCGTGCCCTTGGACGTGGGCGGCAACTACGTGCAGGCCAACAGCTTTTCCAGTGACATGGCGTTCTATGACCGCGTCGAGGTGCTTAAAGGTGCGGCCGGCATGATGAAAGGCTCTGGCTCCTCCGCCGGGGGCGTCAACTTCGTGCGCAAACGGGGGCAGGAAAAAGCCGCCACCACCGTCACCCTGTCAGCCGGCAGCTGGGACAACTACCGCGGGCAAGTGGACGTGGGCGGCCCGCTGAACGCGTCGGGCACCGTGCGGGGGCGCGCCGTGGCGACGCTGCAGGACCGCCAGTACTTCTATGACACGGCCAAGCGCCAGGACCAGATACTGTACGGCGCCATCGACTGGGACGTCACGGCCGACACCACCGTGGGCGCTGGCCTGGCTTACGAGGATGTCGATGCCACCCCTTGCTACGCCGGCCTGCCACGCTACGCCGATGGCAGTGACCTGAAGCTGTCGCGCTCCACCTGCCTGGGGGCCAGCTGGAACGACATGCAAAGCCAGCGTATTACCGGCTTTGCCGACCTCAAGCACCGCTTCAACGATGACTGGACCCTGAACTTCGCCTCGATCTACACCCACAACACCCAGGACATCGAATACGCTTATTCCGAAGGCACGGTACCCGTCGGCGCCAGCACCGCCAGCATGAACGTCCGGGCCGGCCGTTTCGACTACGACCAGGACGACTACGGCTTCGATAGCTATGTCGATGGCAAGTTCGAGGCGTTCGGCCTGCAGCACGAGCTGATCATGGGTGTCAACGCCAGCCGACAGAAAACCCATGATTACTTCGCGCTGATGCTGCTGGACGGCAAGCAGGACCCGTTCAACCCATCCGCGAACTTCACACACCCGTCCAAGGCCGATTACCTGGTCAACCCGAGCCGCGGTGGCAGTGTGCCAACCGATACCACTACCACCCAGTACGGCACTTACGCCAACCTGCGCCTGAAACTGGCAGAGCCACTGACCTTGGTGCTGGGCGCGCGGGTCAGCTGGTACCGTAACAAGAGCGACTCCTATACCCAGTTCTACGATTACTGGGTGCATAATCGCAGCCAGGAAAACGGTCAGGTCACGCCGTTTGCCGCCGTGCTGTACGACCTGAACGAGCAGTGGACCGCCTATGCCAGCTACGCCGACATCTTCCAGCCACAGAGCGACAAGGTGAATGCCGAGCGGCAGGCGTTACAGCCAAAGACCGGCGCCAACTATGAAGTCGGCATCAAGGGCGAGCTGCTCGACGGCGCGTTGAACACCTCCTTCAACCTGTTCCGCACTGTCGAGAATCACCGCGCAGAAACGGACTACGTCGATACCTGCCCCTCAGGCGACGGGTATTGCTACAACGACAGCGGCAAGGTACGCGCACAGGGGTTCGAAGCCGAGATCAGCGGCTCGCCGATCGAGCGGTTGCAGCTGTTGGCGGGCTACACCTACACCCAGACGAAGTACCTGAGTACCATCGAAGACACTGACCCGACCGAACTGACCTTCACCTCCAGCTTCATCCCACGGCACATGCTCAAGGTATGGGGTGACTACCAGCTGGGCGGTGCTCTGGAGCGCTGGACCCTCGGCGCAGGCCTGAACAGCCAGAGCGAGAACTTCCGTACCACCGGCACTACCCGTGTCGAGCAGGCGGGCTACACCGTGTGGAACGGCCGTGTGCAGTACCGCCTCGACCCGAACTGGACTGTCGCGCTCAACGGCAACAACCTGTTCGACAAGAAGTACTACGCCACCATCGGCGCGCCGGCGTGGGGCAACTTCTATGGTGAACCGCGCAATTTCATGGTGACATTGCAAGGGGCGTTCTGAAGTACTTCCCTGGGTGCGATCGGGCCGCTTTGCGGCCCTGTCTGGATGCGGACCGTATTTAAAATAGCGACCAGGGTGGCGCCTCCACCCAGTAACGATGGGCCTGCCCCGTGACAGCGGACGGGTTGACGTGAAAGGCGATGAAAACCCTGGTAACGTCAACGATGCCGCTTAATCAGAAATTTCCTACGCACCTATCGGAAGCGCAACGCTCCTTTGAGAAGTGATTCCTCGCTAGTGTCCAGCCCTGGGTCGAATGCAACGCTTGCATGCATTTGATAATCATCCCTGCTCGCTGGAGCTATACATGGATTCGTTGAAAGAAACCCTCGAACTGTGCAGGCGCATCACCTCCGGCTACCGCCCGGCCCTGCGCAACAGCCCCGTCGCCGACTGCACCCGCCGCTTCGAACTGCTGCCCCTGCGCTACGCCGCCGTCGGCGGCAACCCGGCACAACGTGCCCGCCTGCCCAAATTGCCGGGCTATCTCAGCCCGTTCCAGGAGGTCGGCGAGCTGACCCATTCCAGCTACGCCATCCGCCCTTTGCGCGCGGGCTTTCTCTACCTGCTGATCAAGCGCCATAGCGCGCCGGCCTACGAATGGCACAGCCAGTACCGCGTGGCGCCCAATGGTTCGCTGCTGTACATCAGCGCCGACGCACCGTGGGAGCCCGCCCCCCTCACTGGCAATCTGGATGACATCATCCGCAGCTTCGGCTGGACCATCACCCTCTACGACCTCGACGACATCCAGGAACTGCGTCCGCTTTTTAGCCCTTCCCCACTCACTCCGCGCCTGCTCGACAACTACCGCCTCCTCGAAGACGAATACCGCAATAGCCTGCCCGCCATCGATATCGCCCGCTTCATCCAGCCCTCCGACGCCCCGCCGCAGCCCCATGTGCTCAAGCACGATCAACTGAACTGGGTAGCCGACTTCAAGGCCCAGGACGATGCCGACCTGCAGGCGCTACTGGACCTGCAGCCGTTCAACAACGACCAGATCGTCTCGCCCCACGCCTCACGCCTGGCCCTGGCGCCGCCGGTGAACCAGACCAAGCCCCGTGGCGCCGCCATCGTCATCGAAGACGCCATCGGGATCACCCAGGAGCTCAACGCCTGGCGCAACGCCGCTGTCGAGGATGTGAAGACCCAGTGGCTGGCGCGCACCGTGGAACCCGGGGTCGACAACGAACGCAAGCTGCTGGTTGCGCAGTCGTTCCTG
>PJTQ01000234.1_pt1 | contig 53248 bp, 53 predicted proteins | sample 1512231 | NCBI WGS metagenome assembly PJTQ01 (sample SAMN08177688, study PRJNA422409) | Soil metagenome, whole genome shotgun sequencing project. | isolation source: Soil (3) enriched on wood chips | place: USA: Madison | collected 2015-01-15 | reverse complement strand
TGCGGGTTTGCGGCGGGATTCCCGCACGTGGTGACTCCGATTTCCTCGGGCGGGTGAGATGGGGGTCGCTTGATGTCGGTATCGGGGTGGATTCCCGCATTGGGTGACCCCCATTTCCTCGGCGAGGTGAGCGCGGGCGGGCCGGGCGAGCTGGGGCGGGGCGCGGGCGAGGTGAGCTCGGGCGGGTGAGACGCGGCGGCGGCGTTGCCGGCGGGCGCGCCGCTAGGCTGGAATCCATGCTCAACATGGCCGAGGGCCTCGCCAGGCTGGGCGCGCTCGCCGCGTCCCCGGTTGTCGCCACCCTCGGCGAGGCGTTCGCCCGCGCCGGGTTCGAGCTGGCGGTCGTCGGCGGCCCCGTGCGCGACGCGCTGCTGGGCCGCGAGACGAACGACCTCGATTTCACCACGAATGCGCGGCCCGACGACATCCTGCGCGTGGTCACCCCGCTCGCGACCGCCCACTGGGACATCGGCCGCGCCTTCGGGACGATCGGGGCCAAGGTGCGCGGGGAGCAGGTCGAGATCACGACCTACCGCGCCGACAGCTACGACGGCGTCACCCGCAAGCCCACGGTCGAGTTCGGCGACACGCTCGAGCAGGATCTCGCCCGCCGCGACTTCACCGTCAACGCGATGGCCCTGCGGATCCCCGGCCCTGCGCTCGTCGATCCGACCGGCGGGGTCGAGGACCTCGTGGCGCGGGTGCTGCGCACACCGGCCGATCCGGCGGTCAGCTTCGGAGACGACCCGCTGCGCATGCTGCGCGCCGCGCGCTTCGCCAGCCAGCTCGGCTTCGACGTCGCCCCCGAGACCCTGTCGGCGATCGCCGAACTGCGCGAGACGCTGCGGATCGTCAGCCCCGAACGCATTCAGGGCGAGCTCGTGAAGCTGCTGCAGACCGAGGCGCCGGATCGCGGCATCCGGAGTCTCGTCGACACGGGGCTCATGGAGCAGTTTCTGCCCGAGGTGCCCGCGCTGCGGCTCGAGGTGGACGAGCACCACCACCACAAGGACGTGTACGAGCATTCGCTCACGGTGCTGCGCCAGGCGATCGACCTCGAGCACGAGCGGCATCCGGGGGCCGCGCCCGACGTCACGCTGCGACTGGCGGCGCTGCTGCACGACATCGGCAAGCCCGCGACGCGCAAGCTCGAGCCGGGCGGCGGCGTCAGCTTCCACCACCACGACGTCAAGGGCGCGCGGCTCGCGCGCAAGCGGCTGCAGGCGCTGCGCTTCGACGGCGACACGACGACTGCCGTGTGCCAGCTCATCGAGCAGCACCTGCGATTCTTCGGGTACGCCGAGGGCGCGTGGACGGACTCCGCCGTCCGTCGCTACGTGCGCGATGCGGGCGACCAGCTCGAGCGCCTGCACATCCTCACGCGCGCCGACGTCACGACGCGCAACCGCCGTAAGGCCGGGCGCCTGAAGTCCGCGTACGACGACATCGAGCGACGCATCGCCGAGCTCGCCGAGCAGGAGGAGCTGCAGGCCATGCGGCCCGAGCTCGACGGCAACCGCATCCAGGAGGTCCTGGGCATCGGCCCCGGCCGCGAGGTCGGCGAGGCGTATCGCTTCCTGCTCGACCTCCGCCTCGACGAGGGCGTGATCGGCTCGGATGCCGCGGAGCAGCGCCTGCGCGACTGGTGGGCCCAGCGCCCCTGACCCTCCTCCCTGCGCCGGGGTGGTCGTTGGTGCCGCGAGGTGGTCGTCCTTTCGCCGAGGTGGCCGTTTGTGAACCGAGATGGTCGGCCATCTCGCGAGAGAGACGGCCACATCGGCAGGGGAGGAGCAACGCGGCCTCGGCGCGGCGCCCGGCGCCGACCTACACTGGGAGCACTCCTCCTCGCCGCCGAAGGGAGCGCCGTGCCGTCGCCGTGGTCGTCGCGGCGCGAGGTCTCACCGGAGAACTCGCGCCTGCTCATCGAGCGCGCGCACGATGAGCTGATCGGCGGCAACCCGTCGGATCCGCGCCTCGCCGACATCCGCCCGCTCGTGCGCGACTCGTGGCGCCGCTCGCTCGCCCACTTCGTCGGCGCCGACGGTCTGCCCCCGCTCGACCTGACGGTCGAGGAGCTCGAGGCGTATCGCAGCGCGCATCCGCTGGCCGGGGTCATGGACATGGTGCGCGACCTCCTGCTGCCCGAGGCCGACTCGGGCGTCGTCGTGGCTGTCGGCGACGCTGCCGGGCGGCTGCTGTGGGTCGAGGGCGACCGTCGGGTGCGCAGCCTCACCGGCGACATGGGCTTCATCGCGGGCGCGAACTGGTCCGAGGAGGCGGTCGGCACGTCTGCGCCCGGCACGGCCCTGACGCTCGACCGCTCGGTGCAGATCCACGGTGCGGAGCACTACAACCGGCTCGTGCAGCCCTGGTCGTGCACGGCCGCCCCCGTCCACGACCCCGAGACGCGCCGACTGCTGGGGGTCATCGACGTCACGGGCGGCTCCGAGGCGGTGACACCCCAGGCGCAATTGCTGGTGGATGCCGCGGCCCGCGCGATCGAGGGCGAGCTCCTGGTTGCGCGGCTCCGCGCCCGCGCCGAGCCGCCGGTGCGCCGACGTCGCGCGCCCGCGCCGGCCCCGACGGTGCGCGAGGCTGCGACGCTGCGGGTCCTGGGACGCGATCGCGCGCTGCTCGAGGTGACCGGCGCCGACGGCGAGTCGGCCGTTGCCCTCTCCGCGCGGCACGCCGAGATCCTGCTCATGCTCGCCGTCCACCGGCAGGGCCTGTCCGCCGAGCGGCTGAGCGAACTCGTCTACGGCGAGGACGCCGAGGGGACGCTGCGCCCCGAGCTGGTCCGTCTGCGGCGCGCGCTGGAGCAGGCGACGCCACGGCTGGTCCCGGCATCCCGCCCGTATCGGCTGCCGGTGGAGCTGGAGACCGACGCGCACCAGGTGCTGTCGCTGCTCGACCGCGGGGCGCACCGGGTGGCGCTGGCCGCGTATCGGGGGCCGGTGCTGCCCGACTCGGTCGCGCCGGGCGTGGAGGAGTTCCGCGAGACGGTGCGCGTCGCGCTGCGCGAAGCGCTGCTGGCCGAGGCGTCGGCCGAGGTGCTGCTCGCCTACGCGGAGACAGATGACGGCCGGGAGGACCTGGAGGTCCTGCGCCTCGCGCTGACGATGCTCCCCGCGCGCTCGCCGAAGCGCGCGGGGATCGTCGCGCGCATCGAGCGTCTCGACGGCTGGCAGGATGGGCGCTGACGGAGGGATCGACATGACCGACGACCGCCCCACCCCCGCGCTGGTCGCCCTCGCCGAGGCGCACGGTGTGGCCACCGAGTACTGGTCGTTCTTCGGCGACCGGGTGTCGGTGCCGGCGAGCACGCTGCGCGCCGTGCTGCGGGCCATGGGCATCGACCCTCAGACCGACGCCGAGATCGACGCCGCGCTCGCCGCGGTCGACGAGGCGCCCTGGCGCGCCCTCGTCCCCGCCTCGCACGTCGTCCGCCAGGGCGCGGGTGACCGGGAGCTCATCGTCCACGTCGCCGACGGCCACGACGTGACGGTCAGCGCGATCCTCGAGGACGGCACGCGCCGCGAGCTGGAGATCCCCACGCAGCGCCCCGAGGCGCGCCTCATCGACGGCACGCTGCTGTGGCGCGTGCACGTTCCGCTGCCGGCGGACCTGCCGCTGGGCTGGCACACGGTGCACGCTGTGCAGCGCCCGCACGGGGCGACGCTGCCCGATCGCGAAGCCGACGGCATCCTCGTCGTGACGCCGGCCCGGCTTGCCGACCCGCCGACCCGGCCCGAGAACGCCGGGCGCGCCTGGGGGCTGATGGCGCAGTTGTACTCGGTGCGCTCGCACGCGTCGTGGGGCCTCGGCGATTTCGCCGATCTGGCCGACCTCGCCGCGCTCGCCGGGACGCACGGCGCCGACTTCCTGCTGGTCAATCCGATCCATGCCGCCGAGGTGACGGTGCACATCGAGCCGTCGCCGTACCTGCCGGCGACGCGGCGGTTCCTCGCGCCGCTGTACGTGCGACCCGAGGACATCCGCGAGGTCGCCTATCTCGCGCCGGCCGACCGCGCGCGCGTCGACGCGGCGCGTGCGCCCGTCGCAGCGACCAACACCGACCCCGAGCAGCTCGACCGCGACGCCGTCTGGACGGCCAAGCGCGCCGCCCTCGAACTGATCTTCGCCGCACCCCGGTCGACGGGACGCCAGGCCGAGCTCGACGCCTTCGTCGCCCGCGAGGGCCGGCCGCTGCGCGACTTCGCGCTGTGGTGCGCGCTGGAGGAGCACTTCGCCGGCACCGAGCGTCCGGCAGAGGCGTGGGACATCGGGTCGGCCCTCGTCGCGCAGCTGCGCACGGAGCTGGCCGACCGCGTGGACTTCCACGTCTGGCTGCAGTGGATCGCCGATCAGCAGGTCGAAGCCGCACAGGCCGCGGCGACGGCATCCGGGATGTCGATCGGGATCATGCACGACCTCGCGGTCGGCGTGCACACGCAGGGCTCGGACGCCTGGTCGCTGCGCGACATGTACGCGCAGGGCATCACGGTCGGTGCGCCGCCGGACATGTACAACCAGCAGGGACAGAACTGGAATCAGCCGCCCTGGCTGCCCCGTGCCCTGGCCCGCACCGGCTATGCGCCGCTGCGCGACATGCTCCGCACCCTGCTGCGGCACGCCGGCGCCCTGCGCATCGACCACGTGATCGGGCTGTTCCGGCTGTGGTGGATCCCCGCCGGGCTCGGCGCCGGCGAGGGGACCTACGTCCGCTACGACCACGAGGCGATGCTCGGCGTGCTGCTGCTCGAGGCCCATCGGGCCGGCGCGGTCGTGATCGGCGAGGACCTCGGCAACGTCGAACCGTGGGTGCGCGACGAACTGGCCGCCCGCGGCATCCTGGGCACGAGCGTGCTGTGGTTCGAGCAGGAGCAGGAGGGGCCGCGGCCGCCCGAGCGGTACCGCAGCGACGTGCTCGCGACCGTCAACACGCACGACCTGCCGCCCACGGCCGGATACCTCGCCGATGAGCACGTCGCCCTCCGCGCGCGGCTCGGCCTGCTCGAGCAGCCCGTCGCCGAGGCCCTCGCCGACGCGGCGCGCGAGCGCGACGCGATGCTGGGTCTGCTGCGCGAGCGCGGCCTGATCGGCGCGGCGCCGACGGAGCAGGAGGTCGTCGAGGCGCTGCACGTGCTGATCACGGCGTCCCCGTCGCGCCTCCTCGGCATCGGGCTCGTGGATGCCGTGGGCGAACGTCGCGTGCAGAATCAACCGGGTACCGACACGCAGTATCCGAACTGGCAGGTGCCGCTCGCCGACGGCGCCGGCCAGGCCGTGCTGCTCGACGATCTCGCGCGCAACGCGCGCTTCGCGTCGCTGCTGGCTGCCGTGGACCGTGCGCTGTAGTCGGAGCGCTGCGCGTATGCCCGGCTGCCGCTGCCTCCGGTCATCTCCGGCGACCGCAACGCGATGCAACGTTGCGCGGCGTAGCTTCGACGGCATCCGAACGCGGCAGTGCTGCCGCGAACCCATGCCGTCGAAGGAGACAACATGACCATCGTCGAAGAGGGCGTCTCGAGCGTCTACGCCGCCCCGGGCCAGCGCGGCTCTGTCGCCGAGTACCGCAGCCGCTACGGCCACTACATCGGCGGCGATTTCGTCGAGCCGGTCAAGGGCGAGTACTTCGAGAACATCACGCCCGTCACCGGCAAGCCGTTCTGCGAGGTCGGTCGCGGCACCGTCGAAGACATCGACCGTGCCGTCGACGTCGCCTGGAAGGCGTTCGAGTCGTGGAAGCGCACGACCCCCGCCGAGCGCGCCAACATCCTCAACAAGATCGCCGACCGCATCGAGGCGAACCTCGAGAAGATCGCCGTGGCCGAGACGTGGGAGAACGGCAAGCCCGTGCGCGAGACGCTCGCCGCCGACATCCCGCTCGCCGTCGACCACTTCCGCTATTTCGCCGGCGTGCTGCGGGCGCAGGAGGGGTCGCTCAGCCAGATCGACGAAGACACCGTCGCCTACCACTTCCATGAGCCGCTGGGCGTGGTCGGGCAGATCATCCCGTGGAACTTCCCGATCCTCATGGCCACGTGGAAGCTCGCCCCGGCCCTGGCGGCCGGCAACTGCGTCGTGCTGAAGCCGGCCGAGCAGACACCGGCATCCATCCTGTTCCTGTTCGAGATCATCGGCGACCTGCTCCCGCCGGGCGTCGTGAACATCGTCAACGGGTTCGGGATCGAGGCGGGCGCACCGCTGGCGCAGCACAAGCGCATCCGCAAGGTCGCCTTCACGGGCGAGACCACGACGGGGCGCCTGATCATGCAGTACGCGTCGCAGAACCTCATCCCGGTCACGCTCGAGCTCGGCGGGAAGAGCGCGAACGTCTTCTTCGAGGACGTCGCGCGCGACAAGGACGCCTACTACGACAAGGCGCTCGAGGGCTTCACGTTCTTCGCCCTCAACCAGGGTGAGGTGTGCACGTGCCCGTCGCGGGCGCTCATCCAGCGGTCGATCTACGACGGCTTCCTCGCCGACGGCCTCGACCGGGTCGGCAAGATCGTGCAGGGCAACCCGCTCGACCCCGCCACGATGATCGGCGCGCAGGCCTCGAACGATCAGCTCGAGAAGATCCTGTCGTACATCGACATCGGCAAGGCCGGTGGCGCGAAGCTGCTCGCCGGCGGTGAGCGGGTCGACCTCGGCGGCGACCTGTCCGAGGGCTACTACGTGGCGCCGACGGTGTTCGAGGGCACGAACGACATGCGCATCTTCCAGGAGGAGATCTTCGGGCCCGTCGTCTCGGTGACGAGCTTCGACGACTTCGACGACGCCCTCTCGATCGCCAACGACACGCTGTACGGTCTGGGCGCGGGCGTCTGGAGCCGCTCGGCCGACACGATGTACCGCGCCGGGCGTGGCATCGAGGCCGGCCGCGTCTGGACGAACACGTACCACCAGTACCCCGCGCACGCCGCGTTCGGCGGGTACAAGCAGTCGGGCATCGGGCGCGAGAACCACCTCAAGATGCTCGACCACTACCAGCAGACCAAGAATCTGCTGGTGTCGTACGCCGAGGGTGCCATGGGGTTCTTCTGATCCCCGTCTTCACTGAGCCATCTCGTCTCGCTTCGCCCGCTCGACGACCGGGAGTCCACACCGGTCGTCGAGCGAGCGCGAGGAGCGAGACGCCGATCCCACGGAGCGCGCGATGACCGACACGTACGAGCGGGTCGCCGTCACAGAAGCGGCGGCGAGTCTGCTGCGCGAACTGACGGCGCAGCACGGGCCGCTCATGTTCCATCAGTCGGGTGGATGCTGCGACGGCAGCGCCCCCATGTGCTACCCGGTGGGGATGTTCCTCACCGGCCCGAGCGACGTCACGCTCGGCGAACTCGACGTCGGGCTGGGCGAGCCGATCGAGGTGTTCATCTCGGAGTCGCAGTTCGAGTACTGGAAGTACACGCACCTCACAATCGACCTCGTCCCCGGGCGCGGAGCGGGCTTCAGCGTCGAGGGGCCGACGGGCTACCGGTTCATCATCCGGTCGCGCATGCTCGACGATCGCGAGCTGGCGCACTTCGGGCTCGCGCCGAGCGCGTAGCGCGGGACGGCTCGGAGACGGCGCCACCGACCGTTCACCCGAGGGCAACCCTCGCGCCACGCTGGTCGGTCAGGATCGCGACGTGCGTCGTCCCCTGGTCACCGTCATCCTCCCCGCGAAGGATGCCGCTGCCTACATCGGGACCACCCTGACGACGCTCGCACGCCAGTTCGACGATCCCGACGCCCTCAAGCTCGTGGCGATCGACGACGGCTCACGCGACGACACCGGGGCGCAGATGCGGCACTACGCGTCGCGCTTCGCGCACGCCGAGGTGATCCGCAACGACGTGCCCGGCGGGCTCGCCACCGCGCGCAACGTCGGACTCGAGCGGATCGAGGGCGAGTTCTTCTGCTTCGTCGACGGCGACGACTGGATGCAGCCCCTCCGACTGCAGGAGCTCGTCGCCGCCATGCGCGAGTTGGAATGCGACTTCGTGCGCACGGACCACGTCACCGTCACCGAGGGCCGCCGCCAGCTCGTGCGCGCGCCGTATCCGTGGCGCTCGCGCGTGGCGTCGCCGCGCGAGGCGATCCTCCCGGCCGACGAGAGCACGATGGTCGACTACCCGTATGCGTGGGCGGGCATGTTCCATCGCCGCGTCGCCGACGACGGGCTCGCCTCCTTTCCGGACGGGCTGTTCACCGCCGAGGACCGGCCGTGGATCTGGCGCCTGCATCTGCGCGCCCGCAGCTTCGCCGTCGTCGACGCGCCGGCGCTGCTGTATCGCCGCGGTGTCACGACCTCGCTGACCCAGGTGTTCGACCGGCGCCAACTCGACTTCCTGCCCGCGCTCGCGCAGGCGTTCGCCCACGTCGACGAGGATCGCGAGGCCGACCGGTTCCGCCCCAAACTCATCGCCACGACCCTGTCGTTGTGCGCGCACCACCTGTTCCGCGCTCGGGCGATGCGCGTGAGCGATCGCGCAGCGCTGCGCACCGGCATCCGGGATCTGCTGCGCCCGCTGCCGGCGGACGAACTCGATGCGGCGCTGGCGCGGCTGTCGGATCGGCGTCGCCGCCTGCTCGCCGCGACCGTCCGCGAGGTGCGACGCGCATGACCCAGGTATTCATGCTGCACTCCGCATACGGACTCATCACGGCCGCGGCGGCGATCGACGCCGGAGCCCTGTCGTCCGGGGAAGGCCCGCGCATCTTGCTCGCCGTGAACCAGTCGCTCGTGCCCGAGACCACGCCGGGGATCCTCGACTCGCGGCACCTGCGTCCGCTGCTCGCGCGGTTCGATCGCGTCGAATCCCTCGACGCGCTGCTCGCCCCCATCCCGCCCACGCACTGGCGTCCGGAGGCCGAACAGCATCCGATGCTCGCGCGGCTGCTCCGGGACACCTGGCAGCTGGGGGGCGGACGCATCGAGCTCTTCCTGCAGAGCCCGCAGGTCGCCCCGGCGCGGACGCTGCTGGAGATCTTCGCCGATGCGCCCGTGACGGTGATCGGCGACGGCCTCATGACCTACGCCCCGATTCGCGACCGGATGCCGCAACCGCTCGCTGCACGCGTGCGCGCGGTCGCGTACGCCGACCTGCTCGACGGGGTGGCGCCCGTGCTGTTCGCCGAGACGGGAGCGCAGCGCGCTCCCGTGCCGATCGACGTGTTCCGCTCGGTCTTCGAGGAGGTCGCGGCCGCGGCCGAGGACCCGGCACTGGACCGCCTCGCCGCCGCGCCTCTGCCGACGGCGCTCGTGCTCGGCCAGTACCTCGCCGCACTCGGACTGGTCACCGACGCCGAGGAGCAGCAGATGCAGTGCGCGATGATCGACCGAGCGCGCTCCTGGGCGCCCCGCCGCATCGTGTTCAAGCCGCACCCGGCCGCCCCGCCCGCGCTGCGCGCAGCGCTCGCGGCGCATGCGCGCGGGCACGGGCTCGAGTTCGCCGTGTACGACGGCGACGTGCCCGCCGAGATCGTCGCGGCACGGCTGCGCACGGTCGGCGTGGCCGCGGGGTTCTCGACGGCGCTGCCGACCGTCCGCGCCCTGTTCGGCACGCCGATCGCGTCGGCCGGGAACCCGGCGCTGCTGCAGCGGCTCGAGCCGTTCCCCAACAGCAACCGCATCCCGATCGTGATCGTCGATGCACTGACCCGCCCCGAGGGCGCCTTCCGGGACCCGGGCCGCCTGCAGCAGCTCGTCGACACCGTCGGGTACGCGATGCAGCCTGCGCTGCTGGCCGGCGAGCGGGCGCGCGCCGTCGCCTTCCTCGAGCACCTCGCCGATGACGAGCGCGCGCGCTACCTCACGCGCCGTCGCCTGACCGAGCTCGCTCTTCTCGGCGCCGCGCCCCGCGGCGTGGCGGCCCGCGTGTTCGGCGGCGGCGTCGGCCGGCTCGAGCAGCTGCGCCTGGCCGTCCGCGGCGCGCAGCGCCGACTCGCCCGCGCCCGCCGGGCCCTGGAGGGACGATGACCCGCGACCCCGGCGACCCCGGCGACCCCCGCGACCCCGGCGACCCCCGCGACCCCGGCGACCACCCGGCGACCGCCGCGGTGGCCGACACCCCCGCGCCCCGCACGACCGCCGACCCCCGCGCGAGGTCCGCCGCCGGAGCACCGCCGCTGACCGTCGCGATCATTCCGGCCCGCGGCGGCTCGAAGGGCGTGCCCCGCAAGAATCTGCGTCGCGTCGGCGGCGTGCCGCTGGTGGCCAGAGCCGTGCACGCCGCGCACGCGTCGACCCGCGTCGATCTCGTCGTGGTGTCGACCGACGACCCCGAGATCGCCGCCGTCGCCCGCGCGGCCGGTGCCCGCGTGGTGGACCGGCCCGCCGAGCTGGCCGGCGACACGGCCTCGTCCGAGAGCGCGCTGCTGCACGCCGTCGCACAGCTCGAAGCCGAGGGCATCGCGGTCGCGACCATCGTGTTCCTGCAGGCGACGTCGCCGTTCCTCCCGCCGGACGGGATCGACCGCGCGGTCGCGGCGGTGCGCGACGGCGGCTTCGACAGCGCGTTCTCGGCGTTCGCGACGTACGGGTTCGTGTGGGAGCAGGGTGCCGACGGTGCGGCCACCGCGGTCAACCACGACGCGGCGCACCGTCCGCGTCGGCAGGACCGCGCCCCGCACCACCTCGAGACCGGCGCCTTCTACGCGTTCGACGCCGCGGGCTTCCGCACCGCGCGGCACCGCTTCTTCGGCCGCACCGCGATCATCGAGGTGCCCGAGGCGACCGCGATCGAGATCGACGATCTGCACCAGCTCGCCGTCGCGCGGGCGATCGCGCCGCTGGTCGCTCCTCCCGAGTGCATCGATGCGGATGCCGTGGTCACCGACTTCGACGGCGTGCACACCGACGACGCGGCCTTCGTCGACAGCGGCGGCAACGAGCACGTCCGGGTGACGCGCGCCGACGGCATGGGTGTCGCCCTGCTGCGGCGCGCCGGCATCCCGCTGCTGATCCTCTCGACCGAGGAGAACCCGGTCGTGACCGCCCGTGCGGCGAAGCTCCGGGTGCCCGTGCGGCAGAGCGTGGCGGACAAGGCGGCCGCCCTGCGCGCCTGGGCCGACGACACCGGCATCCCGCTGTCGCGCGTCGCGTATCTCGGCAACGACGTCAACGATCTGCCCGCGCTGCGCCTCGCAGGCTGGCCGATCGCGGTCGCCGACGCGCATCCCGAGGTCCGCGCGGCGGCGCGCGTCGTGCTCGAGCGAGCGGGCGGGCAGGGCGCCGTGCGCGAGCTCGCCGACCGCGTCCTGCGCGCCCGCGCGGTGCGGGACTGAGATCGCAGGTGACCCGACAGCCGCGCGTCGGGCCGGCGCCACCCGAGGTTCACATCGCGTTCACGGGCGCGGCGCACGCTGGGGAACGCAGTGCAGATCACCCGTCGAGAGGATGCACCATGACCGTCAGCATCGGATCCCATGTCCTGGGCGGCGGCAACCCCGTCTACGTCATCGCCGAGATCGGCCTGAATCATAACGGCGACGTCGAGCTCGCCAAGCGCCTGATCGACGTCGCGGCCGAGGCCGGCGCGAGCGCCGTGAAGTTCCAGAAGCGCACGCCCGAGATCGCCACGCCCGAGCACATGCGCGACACCCTGCGCGAGACGCCGTGGGGGACGATGACCTACCTGGACTACCGGCGTCGCGTCGAGTTCGGCCGGGACGAGTACATCCAGGTCGGCGACCACGCGACCATGTGCGGCCTGGACTGGTTCGCCTCGCCCTGGGACGTGCCCAGCGTGCACTTCCTCGAGGACCTGAACGTCGTCGCGCACAAGGTCGCGTCGGCGAGCCTCACCGACCTCGAGCTGCTCGAGGCCCTGCGGGCGACCGGCAAGCCGATCATCCTGTCGACCGGGATGTCGACGATCGAGCAGATCGACCGGGCACTCGGCGTGCTCGGCACCGACCGCGTCGTCCTGCTGCACGCGACCTCGACCTACCCGATGGAGCCCGAAGAGGCCAACCTCAAGGTCATCGCGGCGCTGCGCGACCGCTACGCGGGCATTCCGGTCGGGTACTCCGGGCACGAGCGGGGCCTGCAGATCTCGCTGGCCGCCGTCGCCCTCGGCGCCGTCGCGGTCGAGCGTCACATCACGCTCGACCGCACGATGTGGGGCTCGGACCACGCCGCCTCGCTCGAGCCGACCGGTCTGGCGCATCTCGTCCGCGACATCCGCGTCATCGAGACCGCGCTCGGCGACGGCGTCAAGCGCGTCCTCCCCGGCGAGCTCGCCCCGATGGCGAAGCTGCGTCGCGTCCCGGCATGAGCAGCCCGTCGGATCGGGCGCCCCGGCTGCGCGCGGTCGCGATCGCCGATGCCGACTCGTTCGTGAAGTGGTCGGCGGCGCTGATCGACCGTGTTCCCGGCATCCATCCCCATCTCGTGCTGGTGCGCACGCCGCTCACCGTCAGTGCCGCGCAGGAGCGGGCCGCGCTGGCCGGCACGACACTGGGCGGCCGGCACGAACAGGGTGACCAGCAGAGACAGGGTGCCGTGACCCGCCTGAGCTTCGACGGGCTGGCGTCGTGGATCGCGGCGGACCGCCCGGATGTCGTCGTCGTCGCCGGCCGCGGGCCGTTCGTCCGGCTCGTGATGCGCGAGATCGACCGCGTGCACCCGCGCCCGGTCGTCGTCACGGGGCTGCCGGGGATGTCGATCCCCGCGCAGCGGGGCGCGCTGCTGTACCGGCGGGAGTGCGATCTCCTGCTCGTGCATTCGCACCGCGAGCTGCGCGCGTTCACCGAGCTCGCCCGCCGCCTCGGGGTGCACATCGACCTCGCGCTGGCGACGCTGCCCTACGCGGGCGTAGCGGCGTCGGCCCGGCCAGCCGCGGTGATGCCAGACGCCGGCGGGGTGGTGCCGCGCGAGGCGGCGGCGGAGGCCCCGGGCACCGACCTGGTGTTCGCGGCGCAGGCGATCGTCCCGCGCGATCGGGTCGATCGCGAGACCGTCGCCGACATCCTGCGGCGGGCGGCGCTGGCCGATCCGTCGCGTCGCGTCGTCGTCAAGCTGCGCTCGCGGCCCGACCGCGGCGAGACCGAAACCCACTTCGAGCGCGACGCGTATCTCGAGCTTCTGGCCGACCGCCCGGCCAACCTCGTCTTCTCCCACGCGCCGATGGCCGAGGCGCTGCGCACGGCCGAGGGACTGGTGACCGTGAGCTCGACGGCGGCGATCGAGGCGATCGCGCGCGGGATCCCCGTGATCGCGCTGGACACGTTCGGCGTGCGCAAGGGGAACCTCAACACGGTCTTCGGCGGCAGCGGTCTGCTCGGCGGCGCCGAGGATGTGATCGCACGGCGGTTCCGGCATCCACACCCCACCTGGATGCGGGACAACTACTTCCACGAGCCGGCGGACGCCGCGTGGTGGGACCGCGTCGAAGACCTCGTCGCCCGGCGGCGGCGCGGACAGCTCGCGCCCAGGCCCGTGCCGCGCCCGCGCGGCGGCGCCCTTCACGCCGCGTGGCACCGCAAGAGCGTGCTCGGCGCCGAGGATCGCACCTTCGCCGGGCGCGTCGCGCTCGCCGTCGGGACGCCCGTGGTCGCCGCGATCCTGACGCTGCGGCGCTGGCGCGGGCGGCGCGGGGCGGGCACGTGGTTCGACGACACCAGCGACATCACCGTCACGCCGGCGCGCTACCAGGATCCGATCCGCCGCCGCGGCGTGTCCGTCGCGCTCGAGTAGCGCCTACTGCGCGGGCTGCGGTCCGCTGCGGCGGATGACCCGCCAGAGGAGCCGGATCTCCTCGGCCATGTCGGTCGTAGGGTCGTGCAGCCACTGGACCTGAAGGCCGTCGGCAGCCGCGAGCAGGATCCGCGCGATGGCCTCGGGGTCGAGTTCGGCATCGATCTCTCCGGCATCCTGGGCGGCCCTGACCCCTTCGGCGAGCTCAGCGCGGATCTTCGCGTATCGCTCGCCGAAGAAGTCGTGCGCCGGGTGGCTCGTGTCGGTGCTCTCGGCGGAGAGCGTCGCGTACAGGCGCACGAGTCCGGGGACGTCTCGGTTGTGCCGCTGGATGGCGACGAGCGTGTCGACCGGATCGCTCACCGCGAAGTCGCGGATGTTCTCCTCGGAGCGCCGGCGGAGCACCTCGACGAACAGTTCCTCCTTCGAGGAGAAGTGGTGGATCAGCCCCGCCTGGCTCAGACCCACGGCGCGCGCGATCTCGCGCACGGAGGTGCGGTCATAGCCCTGCCGCGAGAAGAGGTCGAACGCAACGTCGAGGATCTCACCGCGCTTCGCGATTCCTTTGGCATAGGGGACACGCGCCATGCGCTCCACAGTATCGCCGTCCCGCGTCCCCACCGGTGTCACTGAGGAGCGCGCGCCGCCGCACGCGGACCGATCGCCTGATCGGCGATGAGCTCACCGGCATCCAGTCCAGCGAACGGATCGACCGGAGTCACTCCCCGGAACGGGTGGATTCCGCGGATGGCGTCGATCGCTGCGCGCTGCGCGGGCAGCACCGGCGAGTAGGCATTGATCATGATCGGGCACTGGGGGGCGTCGTACGCGTGGAACGGGTTGCCGAAGGAGAGCAGGATGCACGGCAGCTCCTGGAAGTGTCGGTCCATGTACCGGGGGAACCCCGGCTGGAGCCGATCCCAGTCGACGCGGAGGTGGATGCGGCCCTGCTTCGACTCCTCGGCGAGCACGTAGACGATCGCCGAGTGTCGCGCCGGATCGACGACGGTGTCCGGTTCGAACAGTTCGACGTCGAAACCGGCATCCTTCAGGAGATCAGCGATCTCCAGATCGGGGAGCGGGCGGATGACGTTGCGGCGATCGCGGGGAAGCGCGAGCAGGATGCGCGGATGCGTCGCCGGGGTGAGCGGCAGGTCCCCCCGCGCATCGCGCACGAGGGTGACGGCTGACTCGGCCGTCTCCTGCGCCCACCGATCGTGCTCGGCCCGCTCGTCGGCGGGAAGCTCGGATGTCGGAGCGATCGCGCGGTGGAGTCCCAGCGAGGCCTTGAAGGCGAGGACCCGGAGCGAGGCGACATCCAGCCGCCGCTCGGACAGCGCGCCCGAGGCGACCGCCTCGAGCAGCAGCGCGTGGTCACCGGGCTGGTTGAACAGCAGGACGTCGCAGCCCGCCTCGATGCACGCGCCGACGAGGTCACCGCGGCGACCGAGCGAGGTGAAGCCGCCCATCTCCGAGGCGTCCGAGACGATGAGGCCGTTGAAGCCGAGCTCACCGCGGAGCAGATCCTCCAGCAGGGGCCGCGAGAAGGTCGCCGGGAGGTAGGCCTCGGCCGTGTCGCCGCCGCGGCTGCGCACGTAGGCGGGCAGGCTGAGGTGGCCGACCATGATCGAGCGGGTGCCGGCCGCGATCGCCTCGGCGAAGACGGAGCCGAACGAGGCGCGCCAGTCGTCGAGGTCGAGGTCGTTCCGCGTGGGGACGGTGTGCTGATCGCGCTCGTCGACGCCGTCCCCGGGGAAGTGCTTGGTCGCGGTGGCCATGCCGAGCGATTCCATGCGGCGCACGTAGTCGCCCACCAGGTCGGCGACCCGGCCCGCGTCGTCGCCGAAGCTGCGCGTGGTCACGAGCGAGTTGCGGAAGTTCAGGGCGATGTCGGCGACCGGGGTGAACGACCAGTTGAATCCGAAGGCTCCGCCCTGGCGCGCCGCAACGGTGGCCATCCTGCCCGCCGACGCGCGCTCGCCAGTGGCCGCGACGGTCAGCTGATTCGGGAACCGCGTGCCCGTGCCCGCCCCGCCGATCGCGGAGATCTCCTCGAACTCGAGGTCGGCCGCGAGCACGATCGGCACGGCGGCGTGCGCGCGCAGCAGGCGGGCGCTGCGGTGCAGGAAGTCCGGTGTGCCGTTGGCGAAACGGTAGACCCCGCCGACACCGGACTCCGCCAGGGCGATGAGCTCGTCGTCGGTCGCGGCGTTCGGGGCGAGGGTCAGCTGGATCTGGCCGACCTTGTCCTCCACGCTGAGCTCTGCGTGGACGCGCTCGACCCATGCCAGCGCCTCCTCGTCGAGGTGGAAGGGGGCGGCATCGAAGCCGAGCTCTCGGGCGAGGGTCATCGGGACTCCATTTCGGTGGTGCCGGCGGCGGCGATGCGTTCGGCGCGGCGCGCACGCTGCACAGCGGGGTCGGCGACCGGGATCGAGGCGATCAGCCGACGGGTGTAGGGATTGGCGGGCCGATCGATGACGTCGGCGGAGTCGCCCTGCTCGACGACCTCTCCGCCGTACATCACGAGCATCCGGTCGGACAGACGGCGCACGACGGACAGATCGTGCCCGATGAACAGCATCGCCATCCCGAGGTCGCGCCGCAGTTGATCGAGCAGCTCGATCATCCGCGCCTGTGTCGTGACGTCGAGGGCGCTGAGCGGTTCATCGCACACCAGCAGCGCGGGGCGCGCGGCGATCGCGCGGGCGATCACGATGCGCTGGCGCTGCCCGCCGGAGAACTCGCTCGGGTAGCGGTCCAGCGCGGTCCGCGGCAGGTGGACGGCGTCGAGCAGCTCCGCGGCGCCGGCGCGCGCGCTCGCCGTGTCGCGCCCTGCCCGCGTCTTCAGCACTTCGACGAGGGCGTCCCGCACCGTCATCATCGGGTTGAGCGAGCTGTAGGGGTCCTGAAAGACCAGCTGCGCATGCCGGGATGCCGCGTGGCGCACGTCGCGGGCGGTGCGCACGGGTGCGCCGTTCCAGCTGATCTCGCCACCGGCGAGCGGAACGATGCCGAGGATCGCCTTGGCGAGCGTGCTCTTGCCGGAGCCCGACTCGCCGACCAGGCCCACGGTCTCTCCCGGAGCAATCTGCACCGAGACGGACCGCAGCGCCTGAATGCGGGGGCGGCGCGCGAAGACGTTGGCGGGACGCGGACCGTCGAACTCGACGACGGCGTCGCGGACTGAGAGCAGTGGGGCGGTCATTCTGCACCTCGCGCACTCTCGAGCAGCTCGCGGGTGTAGGCGTGCGAGGCGCCGGCGAACAGCTCGTCGACCGGCGAGATCTCGACGACCTCGCCCTTCAGCATGACCGCGGCCTCGTCACAGATGTCGGCGACGACACCCATGTCGTGGGTGATGAACAGCACGCCGACTCCCGTCTGCTTCTGCAGGTGGCGCAGCAGGTCGAGGATCTCGACCTGCACCGTGACGTCGAGCGCGGTCGTCGGCTCGTCCGCGACGATCAGGCGCGGTTCGCCGGCGATCGCCATGGCGATCATGACGCGCTGGGCCATGCCGCCCGAGAACTCGTGCGGGTAGGCCTGCAGGCGATCGGCGGGTCGGGTGATCTCGACGCGCTCGAGCAGGGCGATCGCCTCCTTCCGAGCCGCGGCGACGCTCATCGGGCGGTACAGCCGAATCGTCTCGACCAGCTGGTGCCCGACGGTCAGTGAGGGGTTCAGCGCCGACAGCGGATCCTGGAAGATCATCGACACGACGCGCCCGCGCAGCGTGCGCAGCTGCTTCTCGCGCAGATCGAGCAGCTCGGTGCCGTCGAGACGGATGCTGCCGGCGCGGACCACGAGCGGCTCGGGGAGCAGCCCCATGACGGCCAGGGCTGTGATCGACTTGCCCGAGCCGGACTCTCCCACGAGCCCGAGCGTCTGTCCCGGGTGCACGTTCAGCGAGACCGACGAGAGGATGTCGACCCAGCCGTCGTCTGTGCGGTAGCCGACGGTGAGGTCGCGCACCTCGAGGGTGGCGCCCGTGGCGGGGGCCTCGCCCGAGACGACGACGGGCGCGACCCGCGGGACACGCTTGGGACGGGCCCGCACCCCCGTGCCCAGCGAGTCGCGGATGCCGTCGCCGACGAGGCTCGCAGCCAGGGCGGTCAGCGCGATCGCCAGACCGGGCGGGAGCACGAGCAGCGGATGGGCCGCCATGAACGTCGTCGAATCGGCGAGCATGGAGCCCCACGCCGGGGCGGGTGGACGCACACCGATGCCGAGGAAGGCGAGACCGGACTGGGCGAGCAGCGCGAAGCTGAACGACAGGAAGGCCTGCACGATGAGCGGGGGGACGACGTTCGGCAGCACGTGGCGGCCCAGAATGCGCGCCGTGGGGTAGTCGAGCAGGCGCGCGGCGACGATGAAGTTGTCGTGGCGGACCCGCAGCGTCTCGGCGCGGGCGAGCCGCACGAAGCTCGGCGAGAACACCAGGCCGAGGGCGAGCATGGCGTTGACGAGGCTGTTGCCGAACACCGCGACCAGAGCGATCGCGAGGATGACCCCGGGGAAGGTGAGGATCACATCGGTCGCGACCATGCCGACGCGGTCGAGCCAGCGCCCGACGTAGCCGATGAGAAGTCCGATCGGGATGCCGATGAGCGCCGCGAACCCGGTCGCCAGCGCCGCCGCGGGGATCGACTGCTGCGCGCCGAAGAGGAGGCGGCTGAACACGTCCCTCCCGAGATTGTCGGTGCCGAGAAGGTGCTGCGCGCTGATCGGCGCGAAGGTGTTGCGCAGGTCCTGCTGCAGCGGGTCGTGCGGCGCGAGCACCGGTGCCAGAAGCGCGACGAGCACGAGGGCGAGGAACACGACGAGGGCGCCGACGGCGATCGGCTGGCGGAGGAAGAGCCGCCAGAAGCGGGGACCGCCGGCGGGGGCCGTCGAGGGCGAGAGGGAGGCTGCGGCATCGCTCATCAGGACACCCGCGCCTTCGGGTTGAGCCACCCGTACGAGAGGTCGACGAGGATGTTGACGACGAGCACGCCGACGGCGACGAACATGATGACTCCCTGCACGACCGGGATGTCGCGCGACTGCACCGAGGTGATGAGCAGCTGCCCGATTCCCGGCATCCCGAAGACGGATTCGATGAAGACCGTGGCGCCGACGAGTGTCGAGGCGATGAGGCCGATGGTGGTGACGATGGGTATGAACGCGTTCTTGAGCGCGTGCTTGACGATCACACGGCCGTAGGGGACACCGCGTCCGAGCGCAGCCCGCACGTAGTCCTTCGAGAGCACCCCGACCATCGCGCTGCGGGTCTGACGGATGAGCACCGCCGTCGAGCCGAGCGCCATGGCGATGACGGGGAGCACGAGGCCGAGCGCCCACTGGCCCGGCGAGGTGGAGATCGGGGTGAACCCCGTCGCCGGGAAGATGCGCAGGTTCAGCGCGAAGATCGAGATCAGGACGAGCGCGAACCAGAAGTGCGGAATCGCCGCGGCCAGGCCCGTCCCGGCGGAGATGACGCGGTCGAGCACCGATCCCGGCCGGAGCGCGGCGAGGACTCCGACCGTGAGTCCGACGAGGAGCGTGACGAGCAGGCTGGTCAGCGCGAGCGAGGCGGTCACGGGGAGCCGGCTCAGCAGCGCGGGACCGACCGGCTGCCGGGAGAAGAGCGAGACCCCGAAGTCGCCCTGGAGCGCGGCCGCCGCCCAATTGACGTAGCGGACGGGAAGGGGCTGGTCCAGGCCGAGCTGGGTGCGCACCGCTGCGATCGCCTCCGGCGTCGCCTGTTCGCCGAGGATGATGGCGGCGGGGTCACCGGGCATGAGGTCGAGGAAGATCGCCGTGAGCATCGAGACCAGGAGCAGCACCAGGAGCGATACGGCGAGTCTCCGCGCGAGGAATCTCAGCATGTGATGTCGCTTTCGTCGGGTCGGTGGGACGGTGGGGGTCCGGTGCGGACCGGACCCCCACGGCAGGATCAGCCCGTGACGGTCCAGCCGTACACATACGGAACCGAGTTGCCCAGGTACGCCTCGATGCCGCCGACCTTCTCCGGGTTGTAGGCGTACAGCACGTCGAGCACGTGGGTGTTGAGGAACCACGCCTCATCGGCCACCTCGTACGAGATCTGCTGGTAGATCGCGTTGCGCTCGTCAGCCGTGGTGGCGGCCGCGAGCTCGTTCAGCAGACCGTCGATGCCGGGGAGCACGGTGCCGAACGGGTTGTTCGGCGACTCCGGCAGCGCCCAGGACTGGATCATCGAGAGCTCGTCGTTGACGCCGAACTGCACCATCGTGGCCGGGTACTCGCCACTGCTCCAGGAAGGGATGAGCCCGGAGTCCGCGAGCGTGATGTCGAGAGTGACGCCGACCTCGCGCAGGTAGCCGTCGACCGCTTCGAGGTAGCTGCCGAAGCGCGCCTCCGAGAACACGGGGATGGTGAGACCGCCGGCGTACCCGGCATCGGCGAGCAGGTCACGAGCCTTGTCGGGGTCATAGGTGTAGAGCGCGTCGGCGTCGGCACTGAAAGCGGGCGAGTTCGACGCGAACATCTGCGCGCCGGGCTCGCCGTAGCCGAAGGCGAGCGCGTCGACGATCGCCTCACGGTCGACGGCGAAGTTGAGCGCCTGCCGCACCTGCCGGTCGGCGAGCGCCGGGACGGCGTTGCCGTCGCGGTCGAGCAGCGCGATCCCGAGGAAGTTCAGCGGCTGCGAGAGCACTTCCAGGCCCGCGGACTCGGCGGTGCCGGCCTGCTGCACGAAGACGACGGTGGCATCGATCTGACCGGAGATCAGCGCGTTCAGGCGGGCGTCAGTGTCGCTGAGGACGACGAGGTTCAGGGTCTGCGGGCCGTAGGCCTCCTGATTCCAGTAGCCGTCCCGTGCCGTGTAGACGAACGTCGCGCCCGACACCGAGGCGGGGTCGAGCTCGTACGCGCCGCTGCCCGCCGGGGCCGAGCCCAGCGCGTCGGTGCCGAGTGCGTCCGGCGCGACGAGCATTCCGGCGGGGCCGGCGAGGGTGTTCTCGAGGTTCGGCACCTGAGTCGACAGGTTCAGGGTGACGGTGCCGTCGCCGGCCTCGACGCCTTCGACCGCGGCCAGTCCGTTCGAGAACGGGCCCTGCGCGTCGCGCGCATCCTCGATGTTCGCGGCGACGGCGGCGGCGTCGACGGGAGCGCCGTCGGCGAACGTGACATCGTCGCGGAGCGTGAGCTGGAACGTGAGCTGGGCATCGTCGGTGTAGCCCCACTCGGTCGCGACCGATGCGACGAGGTCTCCGTCGGCGGTGCGGCGGATGAGGGTGTCGTACAGGGGCGTCAGGTAGGTCATCATCGGACCCATCACCGACCGGTGCGGGTCGAAGGTGATCACGTCGAGCGGCACGCCGACACTGATCGTCCCCTCCGGGCCGGTGCCGGCCGGATCCGTCGACGGTCCGGGTGCCGGCTCAGGGCTGCACGCGGCGAGGGCGAGGACCACCGCCAGGGATGCGCCGACGAGTGCGAGTCGGTTCTTCATTGCCAATCTCCTTTGATCTGCTGTGACTCCGGGCGGCGCCAGGAGGCGGCCGGGTCCCGTTCGGGGACGGAACCGTTGTCGCTGCAAAACCTAACACTGAATGGTTATTGAGGCAACGGGGGATTCTGGACGGCCATGTTCGACCCCCCGCCGGCCGTGCATGCGCTGCCGCGGCGGAACCAGCGGCGCCGGCGCCCGGATCCCCGGCGGCGAACAGCTCAGCGGAACAGGGAGCCGAGCAGGCCGGACTGGGTGACCAGCCAGAACACGACGAACGCGCCGATGACGAGCATCGTCCGCCAGGGGACGCCGTTCTGCAGCCGTCGGCCCTGCGGCGCGACGCCGGGCGGCGGGCGCAGCGCCGCGGTCGGGGCGGCGAACGGAAGCGCCGTGCGCGTCGCGTCGGACGCGCCGGGTCCGTCCGGCACACCGGACTCCGGCACACCCGAGCCCGGGAGCGCACCCGCGCCCGGCGCGGCGTGCAGCAGCCGGTCGTCGCGCCAGCGCTCCCACTGTGCGAATTTGTCCAGCAGTGCGCCGACGACCGAGAACAGCCACGCCCACGTGTGGGGGTCGAGCGTCGAGAAGTCGCGCTTGGCGTAGAGGAAGAGCCAGTCGTCGACGATCTCGACGTCGAGGGCCGCCGCATTGTCGATGAACCGCGCCATGATGTCGGGCGTGAACAGATAGAGGGCATCGCGCTCGTAGCCGCGCGGGCAGTACAGCGCGAAGTAGCGGTCGAAGTCGCCCTCGAGGCTGAGCCGCTGGTTCCGGTCGAACGAGGCGGGCAGGTTGGAGCCGAACAGGCCGTTGTTGCCCACGGCATCCAGCACGATGTGCGGCAGCGGCGAGGACAGGTGGACCGCGACGTATCCCCACCGATGCGTCGTCTGGTCCTTGCCCGAGCCCGTCGTGTACCGGTGATTACCGAACTCGACGAGGCGCGGGCGGTCGCCGCGGACGATGTCGCGCGCGACGCGATCGCTGCCGACGCTGAAGATCATTCCGGGCAGCGGCGGATTCTTGGCCTCGGCGAACCAGGTCATGCCGTTCGCCTGCGCGAACCGGTCGAGGCGGTACCAGCGCTCACCGGATCCGCCGGTGACGCTGCGGTGGATCGCGAAGCCCACTCCCCCGGCGATCAGCAGCAGCATCACGATCGGCGCGGCCGCGAACACCCCGCCGAGCGGGCCGGCCTGACCGCTCGTGCCGACGGTGATGAAGGCCGTCGCGATACCCGCGAACACGGTGCCGAACACCCCGAGGAAGACAGCGCCGACGGCCACGAAGAGCACGATCTTCGTGACGTTCGGTCCGCTCGGAACGCGCCCTGTGGCGCGCAGCTGCTGCACGTGGGCGCGCGCTGTCGCGCGATCGACCGGGTCGATCAGAGGGCGGGCATCGAACGGGACGGATGCCGGGGGCCCGAAGCTCGTCACCCGTTCACCTCGTCGGCACCGTGGTGCAGGGCCAGATCGGCGGGGATCTCGAGCGCTTCGAGTCGCTCGTCCGCCACGATCGCGGCGATGAGCTCGGACGAGCCGCCGACGATCGTGGAGTCGTAGTCCACTTCGGTCACGAGCACCCACGCGTGATCGGCGGGCCAGGCCAGGCTCGGGGACGGCGCGTCCGCCGGGAAGCCCTGCCCCTCGGCGATGCGGTCGCGCCAGGGGACGTGCAGCACCCAGTCGGGGCGGGCCAGCTCGGCGATGCCCCCGCGGAAGAGCACGTGCGATCGGCCGGGCAGATCCAGCCGCGGCCCCTCGGAGATCTCGCGCGAGAGGATGCCCTCCTGCCACGTCGGCTTGCGGAACACGTTGTTGAAGACGTCGCGGAACGACGTGCCGAGCATCTCGTTGTGGCGGGCGAGCGTCGCGTCGGACCCGTCGCCCATCTGTAGGAAGGCGCGTGACGGGGTGTCGCCCAGGTGGCCGAGCAGACCGCCCCGCCCCTCCCAGAGGGCGACGTATCCGTCGTCCGGGGTCGTCGTGTGCGCCGCGAGGTGCGCGGCAGCGGCGGCGACCAGTCCGGGGGCGAGTTCCCCCTCGATAGGCGCGTTGTACTGGCGGCCGTCCGAAGCGATGACCTGCTGCCAGCCGTTGGGGTCGTCGTCCGTCGTGCGCACGAGCGCACTCCACTGCGCGCCAGGGTGGAAGGTCGTCCCGAAAGCGGATGCGGCTTCGGCCCACGTCGCCGGGCAGTGCGTCATCCGCGCCATCAGCTGCTCCTGCTGCGGCCAGGGCAGCGCGAGCCAGGCGTCGAGTTCCGGCATCCGCCCGCCGGGCAGTTCGGTCACCTCGGCCGGGTGGAAGATGCGCGCGTAGGCGGCGAAGCCGCGCGGGACGACGTCGTGCATCGTCCCGTGCCACGGGTCGTCGATGCGCTCGCGCACCCAGTCGCCGGCAGAGACGTCCGCGGTCCACTCCATACCCGACACGTTACCCGTGCGCCCATCCGCTAGACTGTCGTAGTTGTCCGGCTTCAGCCCTGCCTGGAATCGCCCGGACACGTGCATCAACCCTCCTGATGCCGGGAAGTGCCCGGCATCCGTTCTAGTCCGAAGGAGGTGGGTTAGTGACGCACTCACACCAGTACGAGCTCATGGTCATCCTTGACCCCGAGGTCGACGAGCGTCAGGTTGCCCCCAACCTCGACAAGTTCCTGAAGGTCATCACCAACGATGGTGGCTCGATCGACAACGTCGACATCTGGGGCAAGCGCCGTCTGGCTTACGAGATCCAGAAGAAGAACGAGGGCATCTACGCCGTCGTTAACTTCACCGCGACCAGCGCCGCGACGCAGGAGCTCGACCGTCAGCTGAAGCTCGACGAGCGCATCATGCGCACCAAGGTCCTCCGCGCCGAGGAGGCGATCGCTCTGGTCGCCGCCGAGAAGGAGCGCGCCGAGGCCAAGGCCGCCCGCAAGGCTGCAAAGGCGTAAGGGCCATGGCCGGCGAGACCATCATCACGGTCGTGGGCAATCTCACGGCAGACCCCGAGCTGCGCTACACGCAGAACGGACTGCCCGTCGCGAACTTCACGATCGCTTCGACGCCGCGCAACTTCGACCGTCAGGCCAACGAGTGGAAGGACGGCGAAGCGCTGTTCCTCCGCGCGTCGGTGTGGCGCGAGTTCGCCGAGCACGTCGCCGGCTCGCTCACCAAGGGCATGCGCGTCGTCGCGACCGGTCGCCTCAAGCAGCGTTCCTACCAGGACCGCGAGGGCAACAACCGGACCGCGATCGAGCTGGAGGTCGACGAGATCGGCCCCTCGCTGCGCTACGCCACCGCTCAGGTCACCCGTGCCGCCTCCGGCGGCGCAGGCGGCGGGGGCGGCAGCTTCGGCGGCGGACAGCAGCAGGCGCGTCCGCAGGTTCAGGACGAGCCGTGGTCGACCCCCGGCTCCGCCGCACCGGACGCGTGGAGCGCCCCGGGCACGAGCTACGGCGACGACACACCCTTCTGATCACGACCGCGTGATCTCGATTCACCGCCGCTTCGCGGCGGCACTCGATCATCGAAAGCACTAAGGAAAAACAATGGCTGGAAAGGCAACCGGCGATCGCCGCAAGCCGCGGAAGGGCGCGAAGAACGCCGCTCCCGCGAAGGCGATCCGCGTCGGCGTCATCGACTACAAGGACGTCGCGACGCTTCGCAAGTTCATCTCGGAGCGCGGGAAGATCCGCGCTCGTCGTATCACTGGTGTTTCCGTGCAGGAGCAGCGTCTGATCGCGAAGGCGATCAAGAACGCCCGCGAAATGGCGCTCCTGCCCTACGCCGGCGCTGGCCGCTAAGGAGCACCGACATGGCAAAGCTGATTCTCACGAACGAGGTCGCCGGGCTCGGTAGCGCCGGCGACGTCATCGAGGTCAAGAACGGGTACGCCCGCAACTACCTCATCCCCCAGGGCTTCGCCGTGGCCTGGAGCCGCGGTGGCGAGAAGCAGGTGGCGTCCATCCGCGCCGCCCGTGAGTCGCGCGCGATCCACGACCACGAAGAGGCCGTCGCGCTCAAGGACGCCCTCGAGTCGAACAAGGTCACCCTGACGGTCACGGCCGGCAAGGAAGGCCGTCTGTTCGGCTCGGTCAAGACCGCCGATGTGGCCGACGCCGTCAAGGCCGCCGGTCTGGGCGAGCTCGACAAGCGCAAGATCCACATCACGGCGCCCATCAAGGCGGTCGGCGAGCACGAGGCGACCGTTCGCCTCGGCGACGACCTGACGGCCGTGATCACGCTTCAGGTGGTCGCAGCGAAGTAATTCCGCTCGCACCGAACGAATGCCGCGCACCCTCCGGGGTCCGCGGCATTCGTCGTCTGCCGGGCGCCTCAGCCCTGACGTGCTTCGCGCCGGTAGGCCAGCGGCGCGATGCCGAAGACCTGCCGGAACACGCGCGTGAAGTAGTTCGGATCCGGAAAGCCGACCTTCGCGGCGATGTCGGCGAACCCGGATCTATGCATCGAGTTCGACCGACGGCGCCATCATGTACGGGAACCCGTCGTCGACGCCGCCGCTGTGGCTGCAGGGCATCGTCGCGGAGGAGACACGCTACTTCCACGGCCTTCTGCAGGGCGATGCACCCCTCCCCGAGTTCGCGGCACTCACCGACGGCAGCGCTGCGCGGGCGTCGATCGCCACTGCCGATGCGCTGACCCTGTCGCTGGCCGAGGACCGCAAGGTGCGTGTCGCCGAGATCACCTCGAACAGCGCGCTCGCGCTCGCGCGCCCGTGATCGATCCCGCATCGATCCGGGCTTGACAAACGCGAACTTGTCCCCAACTCATCCACGGCGAAGAAACCTTCAAGCGTCGCTTCAACCACATTCGCCCTCCACAGGGTGTGGAATCGAAATGGCCTGATCAAAATGGAAAACAATCTCGATGGGATGCTGCATCCCGGGCGTTTTCCACAGGCGTTGTGCACAGGCATCCCGGCGTTTCGCGCAGACTCTCCACAGAGTTATCCACAGGGTAGTTTGCGAGGGTCGGAACCCGTGCCTAACGTGGCGGGTGGCCTGGAGGGTGGGCCGGGGAAGTGGGGCGGGTCATGTCGATTGCGGATATCTCCGACGACCGTCTCGGCGGATCCTCCGCAGACCGCGGTCACGAGCGCACCCCGCCGCACGACCTGCTCGCCGAGCAGAGCGCCCTGGGCGGAATGCTGTTGTCGAAGGACGCCGTCGCCGACGTCATCGAGTCCCTCCGCGGTACCGACTTCTACGTCCCGAAGCACGAGCTGATCTTCGAGGCGATCCTCTCGCTCTACTCGCATGGCGAGCCCACCGATGTCGTGGCGGTCACCGACGAGCTCATCAAGACCGGCGACCTGCAGCGCGCCGGCGGTGCCGACTACCTGCACTCGCTGACCTCCATCGTCCCCACGGCTGCGAACGCCGGCTACTACGCCTCGATCGTGAGCGAGCGCGCGCTGCTGCGCCGACTCGTCGAGGCCGGCACCCGCATCGTGCAGATGGGCTACAACGGCCAGGGTGAGGCACTCGACCTCGTCAACAACGCCCAGGCGGAGATCTACTCCGTCACCGGCACCGAGGCGGCCGAGGACTATGTCCCGCTCGAGGTCGCCGTCGGCGCGGCCATCGAAGAGATCGAGGCCGCGCGGGGCCGCGACGGCCAGATGACCGGCATCCCGACCGGATTCGCGGGACTCGACCAGCTCACCAACGGTCTGCACGGCGGCCAGATGATCGTCGTGGCCGCCCGGCCCGCAATGGGCAAGGCGCTCGCCCTCGACACGCCGCTGCCCACGCCGACGGGCTGGACCACCATGGGTGAGGTGCAGGTCGGCGACGAGCTCTATGACGCTGACGGTCGCCCCACGCGCGTCGTGGCCGCGACCGACGTGATGATCGGCCGTCCCTGCTACGAGGTCGAGTTCTCGGACGGCTCGACGATCATCGCCGACGCACAGCACCAGTGGGTGACCGAGACGCGAGCCACACGGCGCGCAGGCGGCGACGGGGCCTTCGCCACCGAGATCGTCACGACCGAGCAGATCCTTGCCACCCTCACCGTCGGCAGCGACCAGCGCGCCAACCACTCGATCCGCAACTCGGCGCCGCTGCGCGCCGCCGAGGCCGACCTCCCGATCCCGCCGTACGCGCTGGGCGCGTGGCTCGGCGACGGCGACACCGACGGTGCGCGGCTGACGAGCGAGACCGGCGAGATCCCCACGCTCATCGCGCAGGAGGGCGTGCGCGCGGAATCGCGGGGCAACATGCTGTACGCACTGAAGGTGCAGTCGCGAACGCTGCTCGTCCGCCACTGCGAGGTGTGTGGCACCCAGTTCACCGCCCGCCATCCCCACGTGCGCACCTGCGGCCGCATCTGCGGACCGAAGAACAAAGGCGTGCACCCGGAGCGGCTCACGTGCCCGGACTGCCGTGAGCCCTACTCCGGCGAAGCCCAGCGGTGCATGGCCTGCCATCGCGACCACGGATCCTTCACCGCGCTGCTCCGCAAGACCGGCGTGCTCGGCGACAAGCACGTGCCGGCTCAGTACCTCCGCGCCTCTGAGGCACAGCGCCGGAGTCTTCTCGCCGGACTGATGGACACCGACGGCACCGTCGTCAAGGGCGTCGGCTCGTGCCAGTTCGCCGTGACGAGCAAGCACCTGGCCGACACCGTCTACGAGCTCATCGTCAGCCTGGGGTACCGGTGCGGACGGACGACGAAGCGCGTCGCGGGCAGCTCGGAGGCCTCGTCGACGTGCTACATCCTGAACTTCTCGACGACCGATGACGTGTTCCGGCTCGAGCGCAAGCGACTGCTCCACGCGCATGAGCGTCCGGCGAGCACGGTGCGCATCGGCCGTCGGTACGTGACGGCGGTGCGCCCGATCGCCAGCGTCCCCGTGCGCTGCGTCGAGGTCGACAACGACGATCACCTGTACCTCGCGGGCGATTCGATGATTCCGACGCACAACTCGACGCTCGCTCTCGATTTCGCGCGCGCCGCCGCGATCAAGAACAACATGCCGACGATCGTCTTCTCGCTCGAGATGGGGCGCAGCGAGATCGCCATGCGCCTGATGAGCGCCGAGGGCGCCGTGCCGCTGCAGAGCATGCGTAAGGGCATGCTCGATTCGCGGGACTGGACGACGATCGCCGCCACCCGCGGGCGCATCAACGATGCGCCGCTGTACATCGATGACAGCCCGAACATGACGCTCGTCGAGATCCGCGCGAAGTGCCGCCGTCTCAAGCAGCGCGTCGGTTTGAAGATGGTCATCATCGACTACCTGCAGCTGATGACCAGCGGCAAGCGCGTCGAGTCGCGCCAGCAGGAGGTCTCGGAGTTCTCGCGCGCGCTGAAGCTGCTCGCCAAGGAGCTGCAGGTGCCGGTCATCGCGCTGTCGCAGCTGAACCGTGGTCCCGAGCAGCGTCAGGACAAGAAGCCGGCGATCAGCGACCTGCGTGAGTCGGGCTCGATCGAGCAGGATGCCGACATGGTCATCCTGCTGCACCGCGAGGCCGCCTACGACAAGGAGAGCCCGCGCGCCGGCGAGGCCGACCTCATCGTCGCCAAGCACCGCAACGGCCCGACCGACACGATCACCGTGGCGTTCCAGGGCCACTTCTCCCGCTTCACCGACATGGCCGTCGGGATGGATGGATGACTTGACTGTAGGTTCCACGCGAAGATGGCGGATTCCCAGGTGACGCGTCAGCGAGTGGCGGATGGGCCACCCGTTGAGAACGGCGTCGGGCCCAGGGCGCTTCGACAGGTGGCGATGGACAGCTACGTTGTCGAGGTAGCGATGGGGACTGCTGCACGAGTAGGTGACATCTGATCTGGCTTGCCTGAGTGGTGGGCCTGGAAGGATGTTGCTGTGCCCAAGCCCTACCCGTCCGAGTTCCGTGACGACGTTGTCCGCGTCGCCCGCAGCCGCGAGCCCGGAGTGACGATCGAGCAGATCGCGAAGGACTTCGGTGTTCACCCGATGACGTTGCAGAAGTGGTTGCGTCGTGCCGATATCGACGAGGGCGCGAAGCCTGGTCAGTCCCGGACCGAGGCGGCCGAGATCCGTGAACTGCGCAAGCGGAATCGGCTGCTGGAGCAGGAGAACGAGGTCCTTCGGCGGGCGGCGGCGTATCTGTCGCAGGCGAACCTGCCGGGAAAAGGTTCTACCCGCTCGTGACGGAGCTCGCCGCCGCAGGGATCCCTGTGACGGTGACGTGTCGGGTTCTCAAGCTCTCACGCCAGCCCTACTACCGGTGGCTCGCGAACCCCATCACCGATAGCGAGGTGGTGGAGGCGTATCGCGCGAACGCGCTGTTCGACGCGCACCGCGACGACCCCGAGTTCGGGCACCGGCTTCTCGCCGACGAGGCCGCAGAGGCGGGCGAGGCGATGTCGGATCGCACCGCATGGAAGATCGCGTCGAGCAACGGTTGGTGGTCCGCGTTCGGGAAGAAGCGCGGCAAGAACGGGAAGAAGCCCGGCCCGCCGGTCCACGACGATCTGTGCGCGGTGACCGACGAGGACGGGCGGATCCGGCACGAGTTCACTGCCGACGGGCCCAACCAGCTCTGGCTCACCGACATCACCGAGCACTGGACCGCGGAGGGGAAGCTCTACCTCTGCGCGATCAAGGACGTGTTCGGTAACAAGATCGTCGGATACTCGATCGACTCGAGGATGAAGTCCAGTCTGGCCGTCAACGCGCTGAACAATGCCGTCGCGATGCGCGGCGACGTCGCCGGTTGTGTGGTCCACAGCGACCGCGGCAGTCAGTTCCGTAGCCGGAAATTCCTGCGCGCGCTGAGCCACCATCGGCTCGTCGGTTCCATGGGGAGAGTGGCCGCGGCCGGCGACAACGCAGCGATGGAGAGCTTCTTCGCTCTGCTGCAGAAGAACGTCCTCGATCGCCGCTCCTGGACCACTCATGACCAGCTACGGATCGCGATCGTGACCTGGATCGAACGGACCTACCACCGCGGACGCCGACAGGCCGCCCTCGGCCGTTTGACGCCCGTCGAATTCGAGGCCATCATAAACACGCCAGCCGCACTGGCTGCGTGACTACAACCTGTCACCTATCCGTGCAGCAGTCCCAGTTGCGGCGACGCTCGCGAGAACGCAGACTGGCACGCATGAGCATCGGGCCCCGTCGAGCGACAACGGCCGCCCTCGCCGTCATCCTCATCGGCGGCTTTGCCGGATGCACCGCCACGGTCACGCCCGTCAGCGCTTCGCCGCCCGCTGCCGAGCAGGAGTCGTCGCGAGGGGAGAAGATCGCCGCAGCCTTCGCGGATGCTCGTGCCGCGGCGGAGCGGGCGGCGAACCGACCCGCGGCGGCGGCCACGCCTGCTCTCGGCTTGCCTGCTGACCGCCTCTACCCGAAGTGCGACAGCGTCGCCTACGTCAGCGCCGGGACCGCCGAGGTCGGCGCCTCCTGGACGGTCGAGATCGTCAGCGCTCCGATCGACACCGGAGAAGCGACCGGGGCGACCGGCAGCATCCGGATGGATGCCGACGGTGTGCCCGCCGTCTACACGGTCGCGGCGGGCGACGTCCTCAATCAGATCGCCGCGCGGCTGTGCTTCGGCGCGTCGGGCATCGGCATGCTGAACGAGCTCGACGCCGAATCCACGATCTACCCGGGCGACCGGCTGTACCTGTACGCGGACGAGTCGCTGCCGTTCGTGCAGCGCGACCCGTATCCTGCCCCGTAACGCCCCCGCGCGTGCGCTCTGGCACCATGAGGCGATGAGCTTCACGACCCGCACGCCGATGCCGAGCGATGCCGCGGCCATCGCCGCCCTCCACGTCTCCACGTGGCGCGACGTGTACGCGCATCTCCTCCCCGAGGACTACTTCTCGGCGCAGTACATCGAGGGGCGCAATCGCATGTGGAATCACGTCCTCGGGCACCCGCCCGACGACGTGACCGTCAGGATCGCGGAGAGCGACGGGTCGCTCATCGGGTTCGCCTGGGTGGGGCCGAGCATCGGTATCGAGGGCGAAGAACCGCCGCGCGATCGGCAGCTGTACGCGATCTACGTGTCCGCTGCGCACTACGGCACGGGCGTGGGCCAGACGCTCCTCGACGAGGCTCTGGGCGACGGCCCGGCGATGCTGTGGGTCGCGAAGGAGAACCCGCGGGCGACCGCGTTCTACCTGCGCAACGGCTTTCGCTTCGACGGGGTCGAGCAGACCGACCCGCACGCTCCGAGGATCACTGACGCGCGGATGGTGCGATCGGCGGACGACTGAGGTGCGGCCTCGTCGGCGCGCGGTCACGTCGTGATGATCGTCACGACCCCGGGGCCGTCGGCGGTCCCGACGACGCGGGACACGCAGCAGCACATCTTCTCGCGCGCGTTGCGCTGGCGCTCGCTGTAGAACACGTCGCGATGGTCGATGTCGCCCTCGAGTGCCGCGACCCGCACCTCGCAGAGGCCGCATTCGCCCTTGCGGCAGTCGTAGAGCATGTCGGCGCCGGCTGCCTCGAGCGCTTCGAGCATCGACTGGTTGGGCTTCACACGGGTCTCCAGACCGAGTGCGGGGACGCGGACGGTGAACTCCTGGGGATCGAACCAGCCGCTGTTGCCGAAGGTCTCCATCCGGAGGTTCGCGATCGGCAGTCCGCGCTCCAGCCAGGCGCGCCGGACGGCATCCATCAATCGAATGGGCCCGCACACATACGCCTCGGTGTCGGAGTCGACGTCGCGGACGAAGTCCGGCACCGACATGCTCGTGCCCTCATCGCGGACGTGGACCGTCAGACGGTCGCCGTGTCGCCCCTCGAGGTCGTCGAGGTAGGCCATGAGGGGGCGGCTGCGCCCCGCGTACACCAGCCGGTAGTCGGCGCCGATCCGCTGCAGCCGATCGGCCATGCCGACCATCGCCGTGATGCCGACGCCGCCGGCGAGCAGGACGTAGCGGCGTGCCCCGAGTCGCAGCGGAAAGTCGTTGAGCGGCTGCGTGAGCCGCACCCGGTCTCCCGGGACGAGGGCGTTCATCACCGCGGCGCCGCCACGGCTGACCGGCGACTCGTAGACGCTCAGTGCGATGCGCGACCCATCCGGGGCCGCGTCGACGATCGAGTACGAGCGCCTCTCTTCGACGCCGCCGATGCGCAGCCGCAGGTCGACGTGCGCGCCGGGGTCGACGCGCACGGGGGAGTCGACCGCGATCTCGATCCGCCGGATCTCCGGCGTGAGCGGGACGGTCTCGAGGACGGTGCCCTCCTGCCATGCCTCCTGGTGCGCCGCCGCCATCTCAGGGCACCAGCTGGGGCACGCGGGAGCGGTTCTCGGCCGCGAGCATGCGCTCCAGGATGCGCCGGACCCACATGCCGCCGGCGTCGATGTTCAGGCTGTAGAACTCGTAGTCCGGGTTCGCGTCGATCGCGGCCTGCTGCGCGGCGAGCATCGCCTCGTCCTCGCCGAACACGCCGTGCACGCCCTCGCGCAGCTGCGTCGTGATCAGCTGGCTGTCGAGCCGGTAGTTCCGCTGGAACGACCAGAAGTAGTGGCTCGTGCGATCGGTCTCGGGCGTGATCGTGTTCATGACGTATCCGTTGACACCCTGCGAGCGATCCCCGTCGGGGGCACCGGTGCCGGCCTTGGCGACGCCGACGTCGATGCAGATCGTGCTGGGAGCCTGGAAGTGGATGATCTGCCAGCGATCGACGCGGCCGGTGAAGCCGGGGTACTTGTCGCGCATGTTCTTCAGCCAGAACGGCGGCGGCTCGATGTCCCGCATCCAGCGTTCGACCTTCACGGTGTTCTCGGTGTGGCTCGTGACGAACTCCGACTCGCTGAGCTCCTTCTGCCCGATGCTCGAGCTGTGCACGAACTCCTCGTGGGTGAGATCCATGAGGTTGTCGAGGATGAGCTGGTAGTTGCACGGCGCATGGATGGTCAGCCCGTCGCCGGTCCAGTCCGGGTGCGTCATCTGATGCATGTCCGGGATGCCGTCGGGGTCGGCGAGCGCGGGATCGCCCACCCACACCCACACGTAGCGGTAGCGGTCCACGACGGGGAAGGACGGCACGAGCGCGCTGGGGTTGATCGTCTCCTGTGCGGGCATGGACGTGCAGCGGCCGCTCGCATTGAAGGTGATGCCGTGATACGGGCAGCGGATGTCCTCGGGGCCCATCAGGACGCCCTGCGACAGCGGGGCCAGGCGATGCCAGCAGGCGTCGGCCAGCGCGACGGGGCGGCCGTCCTCCGTGCGGTAGAGCGCGAGCGGGCGACCGGCGACCGTGCGGGCCAGGATCGCCTTGCGCCCCACCTCGTGGTCCCAGGCAGCCACGTACCACGCGTTGCGGGGGTAGTCGAGCAGCTTTGCCGCCATCGTCTCCTGCATCGAGGACTCCTTCGCCCAATAACTATCTAGATAGATATATCGCACGCAATAGTCTGGGTCAATGCCGCGCAGCCAGGAACCGCTCCGATGAGCCTGCGCTATGCCCTGCTCGCGCTGCTGACCGCCAAGCCGATGACGGGATACGACCTGGCGAAGGCGTTCCACGTCTCCGTGGGGCATGTCTGGCACGCACCCGATTCGCAGATCTACCCCGAACTGAAGCGGATGACGGCGGACGAGCTGATCCGGGCGACGGCGGTGGCCTGGGGCCCGAACTCGACCAAGACGCAATACGCCATCACCGAGGACGGTGTGGCGGCCCTCTCGCGCTGGATGCACGAGCCGGTCGACTATCCCCACGAGCGCGACCCGGCCCACCTGCGCGCGGCGTACTTCGAGTGGGCCGATCCCGCGGATGCCGAGGCTCGACTGCGTGAGCACATCGAGCACTTCACGACTCGACGTGCCCAGTGGCAGGGGCAGCTGGATGCGATCCGGGACCGCACACACCCGATCGTCGCCGCCCGGCTCGTCGCCGACGCCCGCCACGACCCGGAAGCCATCGTCGCGTTCAAGGAGTTCACCTACGAGGGCTTCGTCGCGCGCGCCGATCACGAGATCGCGTGGGCGCAGCGCGGTCTGCGCCTGATCGACCGGCTCCGGGCAGAGGGCGCGATCTGACCCCGTGACGTGATCGCGACCTCGACGTACGCTGGAGCCATGCACCGGATCTACACCATGAGCGTCGCTTCGGTCTATCCGCACTATGTGGCCAAGCTAGAGAAGAAGGGGCGGACCCAGGCCGAGCTGGACGAGGTGATCGGCTGGCTGACCGGGTTCGACGAGACCGCGCTGCGCCGGCATCTCGCCGAGGGCACCACGTTCGAGGAATTCTTCGCGGCGGCGGACCTCAACCCGAACGTCTCGCGCATCACCGGCGTCGTCTGCGGCGTGCGCGTGGAGGAGATCGACGATCCCCTGATGCAGAAGATCCGCTACCTCGACAAGCTCGTCGACGAGCTCGCGCGCGGCAAGACGATGGAGAAGGTGCTTCGCAGCGCCGCCTGATCATGACCTTCGCCAACGCAGGCACCCTGGGTGCCGTTCCCGGCAAGCGCGACGAGCTGGTCGCGCTGCTGACGCGTCGCAACCACGCCCTGTCGCGGGCCGGATGCCTCGCCTACGAGGTCGGCGTCAACGACGACGCACCCGACACGGTGTACGTCGTCGAACTGTGGGAGAGCGCCGCAGCCCATCGCGCCTCACTCGAGCTGCCCGACGTCCGGGCGGCGATCGCCGCCGCGCGGCCGCTGCTGTCGGGCGAGTTCGGCGGCTTCCGATTCGACGTGGTCGGCTCGCCGCTCCGCGACGACGGCGGCTCGCGGCGCGACACCTGATCCGCGCGCGGGCCGCGAAGATTTCGGGTGCCCGGCCTGCGCACGGCATGCTGGAGCGGTGCGTAGCCTGAGCGAGTGGGGAGAGCGTCACCAGGTCGCCCTCTACCTCGTCGCGATCGGGATCGGTGCGGCCGTCGGCATGATCGCCCCCGGCGTCGCAGACGCGCTCGAGCTCGCGATCACTCCGGTGCTCGCCGCGCTCCTGTACGTCACCTTCCTCGGCGTCCCGTTCGGGGCCCTCGGCCGGGCGGCACGCGATCTGCGCTTCCTCGGCACCGTTCTCGTGCTGAACTTCGCGGTCATCCCCTTCGTCGTGTTCGCGCTCAGCCGGCTCGTCGCCGGCGACCGGGCGGTTGCTGCCCGTCGTGCCCCTGTTCGTCGCGTTCGCTCTGATCGCCGTGCCGCTCGGCGTGGTCGCCGCGCGGATCGCGCGACTGGATGTGCCCGGCCGCCGCGCCGTCGTCTTCAGCGGGGTGACGCGCAACTCGCTCGTCGTGCTTCCCCTGGCCCTGGCGCTGCCGGCATCCTTCGCCCTGACGCCGCTGGTCGTGGTGACCCAGACGCTCGTCGAGCTCGTCGCGATGGTCGTGCTGGTGGCGGTGGTGCCCCGGGTCGTGCGAGCGGCCCGCTGACGGCACGGGGCCGGTGATCCCGCGCGTCAGGTGATCGCCGCCGCGTGCGCGACGAGGCGGTCGAACAGCGCGTCGAGGTGCGCGTCGACGCGCTGCAGGTCGGGACGCGCGTCGTAGTGCTCGACGATGCGGCGCGCGCCCTCGTCGAAGGTGATCGTCGTGCGGAACTCCGGCGCGAACCCGCGGATCTTCGCGGTGTCGAACACGACGGAGTGCGCCTTGTCGCCGACCAGGGTCGGCCCGATGTCGGGCTCGGCCACCGCGATCGTCTCACTGGCGACGTGGACGAACTGCGGTTCGGCGACGCCGGCGGCTTCGGCGAGCCAGCCGTAGATCTGGTTCCAGGTCGGCGCGTGCGTCCCGGTGATCGTGAACGCCTCGCCGATCGCGGCCGGCGCGCCGAGCAGACCGGTGAAGCCGACGGCGAAGTCGCAGGCGTGCGTGATCGTCCACAGGCTCGTGCCGTCGCCGTGGATCACGACGGGGCGCCCCGCGCGCATGCGCGCGATGTCGGTCCACTTGCCGAGGGTCGGGATCATCCGCTCGTCGTAGGTGTGCGACGGGCGCACGATCGTGATCGGCAGGCCGCGCTCGCGGTAGGCGCCGACGAGCAGGTCCTCGCACGCGATCTTGTCGCGCGAGTACTGCCAGAACGGATTGCGCAGCGGGGTCGACTCGGTCACCGGCAGCGCCAGCGGCGGCTTCTGATACGCGGATGCCGAGCTGATGAAGATGTACTGCCCCGTCCGGCCCTCCACCGCCGACAGCACGGTCTCGACGTGCTCCGGCACGAACGAGAGGAAGTCGGCCACGACGTCGAACCGATCCGAGCCGATGGCGGCGCGGAGGGAGGCGGCATCCCGCACATCGCCGGTGACCCGGCGCACCCCGTCCGGCAGGTCGCGATCGTTCGAGCCGCGGTTCAGGACGGTCACGTCGTGCCCGGCGGTCACGGCCGCGCGGACGCAGGCGGCGCTGATCGTGCCGGTCCCGCCGAGGAAGAGAAGGCGCAGAGAGCTCATGGGACGACGATATCCGCGCGGGCGCTTATCCTCTATGGATGCCGTCGCCCGCCGCTGCGCTCGCCGCCGGCGCCGCTCCCGGACCCGGCGCCGTGCTGGAGTTCGATGCCTGGCGCGCGCTCGAGGACGCGCACGGAACGCGCGCCGATGCCCTGACGGCCGGGCGCCGGGCGCGCGCCGCGCGCGGCGAGACCCACCCGGTCGACGACTTCCTCTACACGTACTACAGCTACAAGCCGTCGCTGCTGCGACGCTGGCATCCGGGCGCCGGCGTCCTTCTCGCCGGCGGCGCGAGCGCGCGCGGCGACTGGCGCTGGTACGCCGCGGAGGGTGCGGACGTCCGCGTCGCCGTGGACGCGTTCGCGACCGAGAAGCGCCCGCTGCTCCGCGCGATCGCGAGGATCCTGCGTGCGACGGCGCTGCGCCGCGCGGCGTTCGGCTGCTTCGGGCTGCACGAGTGGGCGATGGTCTACCGGCAGGGGGAGCACCGGCATCCCGTGCCCCTGCGGCTGGGGCAGCAGGCGACGGATGCCGTCGTCGACGAGCACCAGCTCGCGTGCACGCACTTCGACGCCTTCCGGTTCTTCACCGCCGACGCGGCACCGCGCAACCGCGTCGCGCTCAGCCGTGAGCGGCAGCCGGCGACGGAACAGCCCGGGTGCCTGCACGCCAACATGGACCTCTACAAGTGGGCCGTCAAACTCGGCCCGCTCGTGCCGGGGGCGCTGCTGCTGGACTGCTTCGAGCTGGCCCGCGACATCCGCGAGGTCGACATGCGCGCCTCGCCGTACGACCTCGCCGACTGGGACTGCGCGCCGATCCCGATCGAGACGGTCGAGGGCAAGGCCGAGTACGTCGCAGCCCAACGCGGGTTCGCGGAGCGCGCCGAGCCCCTCCGCGCGGCGCTGGTCGAGATCACGGATGCAGCGTTGCGGGAGAGCGTGCCCGCCCGCTCTTGACGGACCTCCGAATCGATTCGGTAAGCTTGTGCGGTTGCGCTCTGCAGCATCCTCCCTCCCCTTTTTCTTCGCCTGAGAGTTCCCGTGGCCAAGCCCCTCACGACCGGCCGTCCGTGGCGTGTCATCCTCATGTTCGCCGTCCCGCTGCTGATCGGAAACGTCGTGCAGCAGCTGTACCAGTTCGCCGACGCGATCGTCGTCGGCCGGCACCTGGGCGTCAACTCGCTCGCCGCCGTCGGCGCGACGGGGAGTCTGCTGTTCCTCCTGCTCGGGTTCGCGTGGGGCATGACGAGCGGATTCGCGATCCCGACGGCGCAGGCGTTCGGGGCGCAGGATCACGCCGCCGTGCGCCGTTCGGTCGCGGCCGGCACGATCCTCACCACGATCGTGAGCATCATCCTGACCATCGGGGCGCCCCTGCTGGCCGGGCCCCTGCTCGAGCTGCTGCAGACGCCGCCCGAGCTCATGGCCGAGGCGACCGTGTTCGCGCAGGTCAGCTTCCTCGGCGCGAGCACGATGATGTACTTCAACTACCTCTCGGCGATCATCCGGGCGATCGGCGACTCGCGCACCCCGCTGTGGTTCCTGACGCTCGCGTGCCTGCTCAACGTCGCCCTCGTGCTGGTGATGGTCGCCGTGCTCGAGTGGGGCGTGGGCGGAGCGGCGCTGGCCACCGTCATCTCGCAGGCGATCTCGGTCCTGCTGTGCCTGGAGTACGTGCGCCGGCGGGTGCCCGTCCTCCACGTGCGCCGGGACGAGTGGCGCTTCGTCCGCGCCGAGATCCTCGAGCACCTCCGGCTCGGGCTGCCGATGGGCTTCCAGGCCTCGATCATCGCGATCGGCGCGCTCGCGGTGCAGGTCGCGCTGAACACGCTCGGCGCCGATGCCGTCGCCGCCTACACGACGGCATCCCGGGTCGACGGCCTGGCCGTCGCGCTGCTGCAGTCCCTCGGGCTGGCGGTCTCGATGTTCGTCGCGCAGAATTACGGCGGCGGCCGGCCCGACCGGATCCGCCGCGGCGTCGTGCAGGCGACGTGGATGTCGATCGTGGGCGGCATCGTCCTCGGCGCGCTGCTGGTGGCCTTCGGCACCGCACTGGTGCGCATGTTCGTCGGCGACGCAGCCCCCGAGGTCGTCGAGCTGGCGGCGCTCATGCTCGTCATCAACGGCGTCAGTTACGCCGTGCTCGGGGTCCTGTTCGTGCTGCGCGGCGCGCTGCAGGGGCTGGGGGATGCCGTGGTGCCCACCGTCACCGGCGTCGTCGAGCTGTTCATGCGCGTGGGCGCGGCCGTCGTGCTGGGCGCGGTGTTCGGGTTCGTCGGCGTCGCCTGGTCGAACCCGCTCGCCTGGATCGGGGCGGTGATCATCCTCGTCCCCGCGTATGTGCGCGCGCATCGCCGGCTCGGTGCCCTGCCCGTCGCGCCGTCCGTGATCACGCCGACGACGCCGATCCCGGTCGTCGGCCCCACGGATGGGTCGATGGTCGTCGACGCCATCGTCACGCAGCCGATCCCGCTCCCCCAGCCGGCCGACCGCCGCAACCTCATCCGCATCTTCCCGCGCCGGTCGCGCTGAATCAGGAGCAGAATCGACAGTGTGAGCACACTGCCGCAGCTGACCGAGGTCCCCGATCCGAAGTTCGTCCTCGTCGGGGACGGCGACCGCATCGCCACCTACACGTGGGGCGATCCGCTCGCGGATGTCGTCGTCCTCGTGCACGGGTTCGCGTCGAGCACACGCGACAACTGGGTCATGACCGGGTGGGTGCGCGATCTCACGCGCGCCGGATACCGCGTGCTCGGCATCGACCAGCGCGGGCACGGCGCGAGCGACAAGCTGCACGACCCGGCCGCGTACGACCTGCGGATCCTCGCCGCTGACATCGAAGCCGTCCTCGATACGCACCTCGTCGACACCGCGCACTACGTCGGGTACTCGCTCGGAGCCCGCGTCGGCTGGGAGGTGGTGCAGGACATCCCCGCGCGGATTCGCCGGGTGGTCCTCGGCGGCGTTCCCGACGGCATCCCGCTGGCGCGGCTGGACATCGCCCAGGCGCGCGCGTACGTCGAGGACGGCACGCCCGTGACGGATGCCGTGACCCAGAACTACATCCGTCTCACCGAGCGCGTCGGCGGCAACGATCTGCGCGCGCTGCTCGCGATCGCCGCGGGCATGCGCGCGGCGGGCACCGTCGACCCCGACCCGTCGCACGCGCCTGCGCAGCCCGTGCTCTTCGCGACCGGGTCGGAGGACGCGATCCTCGCGGGCTCGCGCGCCCTCGCCGCGGCGTGCCCGCAGAACCGCTTCGTCGAGATCCCCGGCCGGCACCACTTCAACGCCCCCGGATCGCGGTTCTTCCGCGAGGCCGCGCTGGAGTTCCTGGCCGAGGCGTAGGCGGGGCCGCGCCTTCTTCCGCCGCCGGCGCGGGCCGTCGTCGTCGCCGCCGCCGTCGTCGTGTCACAGAACCTGCGACCTCGCGCACCGGCATCCCGCAGCTTGTGTGACACGCCTCTGGGTCGTGTCACAGAACCTGCGGCCTCGGGCACCCGCAAGCCACGACTTCTGTGACACGCCTCGCGCGGACGCGCCACCCGGCGACCCGGTTGCGCCGCCCGCGGACGCGGCGGCGACATCGCCGCCCACCGCATCGCCCGCCGGCTCGCCTGGCGGGGGACCCCCTGCCCTTTCCATTATCCCGCACCAGGGGGGCCTTGCGGCAAGGGCCCCCTCATGAGGCAGAATCGCTGATCGCGCTCGAATTCCGAGCCCGTGAAGGGAACCGATGCCGACCAGCGATACCGCGTTCGTCCTGCCCGCTCGACGGGCCGCCAAGTCCGCCCCTGCGCTCATCGCCGCCGACGAGCGGCACTTCCGCGCGATCCGCACAGCGCTCGCGAGCGAGCGCGCCGATACCGCGCGTCGTCTCGCCGAGGTGCGCGGCCGCCCGGGGCGCTCGGGCGAGGCGGCGCTGGAGCGCGACCTCGAGGTGCACCGCCTGTCCGCGCGCCTGCGCCTGCTCGACCGGTTCGGCATCGACGCGTGCCTGGGCCGCATGGTGCCCGACGGCGACGCGCCCGTCTACATCGGCCGCTTCGGACTGAGCGGGCCGGACGGGGAGCGCCTGCTCGTGGACTGGCGCGCTCCCGCGGCCGAGCCGTTCTTCGCGGCCACGCTCGCCCAGCCGATGGGGCTGGCGAGCAGGCGCCGCTACCGCTGGTCGGGTGCGGGCATCGTCGACTACTGGGACGAGGCGTTCGGCGGCGGCACGGCCGGCCTCGCCCCCGACGACCAGTCCGCCTTCATCGCGAGCCTCGGCGCGAGCCGGTCGCCGCGCATGCGCGATGTGCTCGCGACGATCCAGGCCGATCAGGACGCCATCATCCGCGCCGGCTCCCCGGGCGCGCTCGTGATCGACGGGGGTCCCGGGACCGGCAAGACGGTCGTCGCCCTGCACCGGGCGGCCTACCTCCAGTACGCCGACCCGCGAGTGGGCTCGGGTCGCGGCGGCGTGCTGTTCGTGGGCCCGAGCGGCCCGTACCTGTCGTACGTCGACGATGTCCTGCCGAGCCTCGGGGAGGAGGGCGTGCGCATCTGCACGCTGCGCGACCTCGTTCCCGGCGCCGACGAGATCCCCGACGAGACCGACGCGCGCGTCGCGGCGCTGAAGGCCGACGCCCGCTGGGAGCGCGCGATCGAACCGGCCGCCGCCCTCTACGAGGAGCCGCCCACCGAGACGCTGGTCATCGAGACGCCGTGGGCCGAGGTGCACCTCACGGCCGACGACTGGGCCGATGCGTTCGCGGCGGCGGAACCCGGCATCCCGCACAATGACGCCCGCGATCAGGTGTGGGATGCGCTCGTCGACCTCGTGCTGGAGCGGCACGGCGAGGCCGAGATCCCCCTCCGGCAGCTGCGGACACTCCTCACCCGCACCGACGCGCTCGCCCGCGCCTTCGCCCGTGCGTGGCCCGTGCTCAGCCCGCGCGTCGTCGTCGCCGACCTGTGGACCGTGCCCGCCTACCTGCGCCGGTGCGCGCCGTGGCTCACGCCCGATGAGGTGGCGGCGCTGCAGCGTGCGGACGGCGCGGCCTGGACGACGGCTGACCTTCCCCTGCTGGATGCCGCGCGCCGCCGCATCGGCGACCCCGAAGCCGTGGGTACGCGGCGTCGCCGTGAGGCGGCGCAGGCGGCGCGACAGCGGGAGATGGACCGCGTCGTCGACGAGCTCATCGCCGCCGACGACTCGGAGCTGCGGCTGTCGACGATCCTCCGCGGGGTGGACGCTCAGAACTCGCTCGTCGACGAGAGCGCGCTCCCGCGGCTGGATCCCGACGATCTCGCCGGACCGTTCTCGCACGTCATCGTGGACGAGGCGCAGGAGCTCACCGACGCGCAGTGGCAGATGCTCGTGCGCCGCTGCCCGTCGCGCAGCTTCACGATCGTCGGCGACCGCGCGCAGGCGCGGCACGGCTTCACCTCCTCGTGGCGGGAGCGGCTCGCCGGCATCGGGCTCACGGACGTGCGCGAGATGACCCTGACGGTCAACTACCGCACCCCGCAGGAGGTCATGGCGGCCGCCGAGCCGGTCATCCGGGCCGTGATCCCGGATGCCGTGGTGCCGACGTCGGTGCGCGCCACCGGCATCCCGGTGCGGCACGGGGCGATCGAGCAGCTCGACGGGATCGTCGACGCATGGCTCGCGACGCACGACGAGGGCACGGCGGCCGTGATCGGGATGCCGGTGCCCGGCGTGGAGGGCGCGGCCCTCGGCCTGGCGACCCCCGGCCTGGCGGCCCCGGGCGACCGGGTGCGGCGGCTGACGCCGGAGCTGGCGAAGGGCCTCGAGTTCGACCTCGTGGTCCTCGTCGATCCGGTCGCGTCAGGCGGCGGGGTGACGGGCGCCGTCGACCGGTACGTCGCGATGACGCGCGCGACCCGGGAGCTGGTGGTGCTGGACCGCTGAGCCGCGCGTCGTGGCATCATCGACGTCATGGGCGAGCGTCAGGACCTGCAGACGCTCGCCCTGCTCCGGAAGGCGCGCGACCGGATGGACCGCGAGTACGCGCAGCCGCTGGACGTCGAATCGCTCGCGCGCGGCGTGCACCTGTCGGCGGGCCACCTCAGCCGTCAGTTCCGGCGGGCATACGGGGAATCGCCCTACCAATACCTGATGACGCGGCGCATCGAGCGGGCCATGACGCTGCTGCGCACCCGCACCGCCGACGAGCTCAGCGTGACCGAGGTGTGCTTCGCCGTCGGGTTCCAGTCGCTCGGCACATTCAGCACGCGCTTCGCCGAGCTCGTGGGCGTCGCGCCCAGCGTGTACCGCGAGCAGGGCGCGCCGTTCCGCCCGGGCATGTTGCCGTGCATCGCCCGGCAGCTCACCCGGCCGGTGCGGGATCCAGACCGATCAGGAATCGAGAAGCGCAGGTCACCGGCATCCCCGTAGCGTGACAGGCATGGAGATCACGATTCATTCGAGCTTCCTGCCGCACACCGATCCCGAGGCCTCGCTCGCGTTCTACCGCGATGTGCTCGACTTCGAGGTGCGGCTGGATGTCGGCTACGAGGACATGCGCTGGATCACGGTCGGCCCCGCCGGCCAGCCCGACACCGCGATCGTGCTGCACCCGCCCGGGGTCGGCTACGAGATCACGGACGACGAGCGCGACACGCTGCTCGAGATCATCGCGAAGGGCAGCTACTTCGGCGTCAACCTCGCCACCGACGATCTCGACGCCACCTTCGCGAAGGTCGAGGCCGCCGGCGTCGACATCGTGCAGGAGCCGATCGAGCAGGACTACGGCGTGCGGGATGCGGCCTTCCGCGACCCGGCCGGCAACATGATCCGCGTACAAGAGAAGAAGGACTGACACATGAGCGAGACCAAGAGCGGGTTCAGCGACGACGAGCGCGCCGCCATGAAGCAGCGCGCCGATGAGCTGCGATCGACCAAGGGCTTGAAGGGCGCGGCCAAGCTCGCGCGGGAGCTCGAGGCGTGCATCGCCGCGATCGACGGACTCGAGGGCGCCGACCGGCAGATCGCCGTCATGCTGCACAGCATCGTCAGCGACGAGGCACCCCACCTCAACCCGAAGACGATGTACGGCTTCCCCTCGTATGCGCAGGACGGCAAGATCGTCGTGTTCTTCCAGCCGGCCTCGAAGTTCGACACCCGGTACGGGACGATCTCGTTCGACGAGGCGGCGAACATCGACGACGGCGAGATGTGGGCGACCTCCTTCGCCGTGCTGGAGGTGACCGACGCGGTCGAGAAGAAGATCCGCGCGCTGGTGCGCAAGGCAGTCAGCTGACCCGATCGGCCGACGTCAGGGCACCGGTACGGACAGGACGCGGTCGTCCCCGTCGCGGGGCTGGCCGCGTCCGTCCGTGTTGTTGGTGAGGACCCACGCGGTGCCGTCCGGTCCCGCGATCACGTCGCGCAGTCGACCGTACTCGTCCGCCACCTCCTCGGATGCCGTCGGATCCGACAGCGGCACACGGCGCAGCACCGCGCCGCGCAGGTTCGCGATGTAGATCGCGTCGCCGATGATCGCGATGCCGCTCGGGCTCGCGGCATCCGTGGGCCACGTCTGCAGCGGCTCCACGAACCCGCGGTCGGCGCCGCCGGCGCCCTCGACGACCGGCCACCCGTAGTTGCCTCCGGGGACGATCTTGTTGAGTTCGTCCCACGTGTTCTGGCCGAACTCGCTCGCGTACATCGTGCCGTCCGGCGTCCACGCGATGCCCTGCACGTTGCGGTGCCCCAGGCTGTAGACGGCGGACCCCGGCGTCGGGTTGTCCGCCGGAATCGTGCCGTCCGGCTCCAGGCGCAGGATCGTGCCGTTCAGCGCGTCCGGATCCTGCGCGGCGTCGCGGTCGCCGGCATCGCCGACCGGCACGTAGAGCTTGCCGTCGGGCCCGAACGCGATGCGTCCCGCGTTGTGCGTCCGGGCCGCGGGAAGGCCGTCGATCACGACGACGGGATCGGTCAGCGCGTAGTCGCCCGGCGCGCCGGCGAGCGTGTACCGCTCGACCCGGTTGCCCCGGGATGCCGTCGCGTACGCGTAGACACCGGCATCCCCGTCGTAGGCGAGGCCGAGCAGACCGCCCTCGCCGCCGTGGGCGACGCCGGCGACCGTCGTGACCTCGCGCAGGATCCCGTCGGCGGTGAGCTCGAGGATGCGCGCGCTGTCGCGCTCGCTGATCAGCGCCGACTCCCCCACGCGCACGATCGACCAGGGCGCCGCCAGGCCGTCGACGATCGTCCGGGGCGCGGTCGGCGGGGCGGTCGGCGGCGTCGTCGCGCCGGGGGTGCTCGTCGGAGCCGGGCCGGTCGGAGCGGTGCCCGCCGGTGGGGCGCACGCGCACAGGACGAGGGCGGCGACCGCGATCGCCGCGCTGCGCCCCACTCGCGCGAGAGCCATGCGCCCACGCTACGCCGCGGACGCGGCCGGGGCGATACTGGACGCGTGACCCGCGTCGTCGTGGCAGGCCCCGCCTCCTGGAACCATCTGATCGTCCTCGACCGGCTGCCCGAGCCCGTGCCGCACATGCAGTTCGCGCAGGCCTCCCGGCACGCGGTGGGCGGCACGTCGGCGGGCAAGGCCGTGCACCTCGCCGCGCTCGGGCTCGACACCCGCCTGCACACCCTGCTCGGCGATGATGCCGACGGCGTGGGCATCGCGCACACGCTGCGCGCGGCGGGCGTCGACGTCGTCGCGCACCGATCCGCGGACACCGAACGGCACGTGAACCTCATGACCGCGGCGGGCGAGCGCGTGTCGCTGTACGTGTCGACGCCGTCGCCGGCCGAGCCGGTCGCGCTCGCCGCCATGGCGGACGACCTGCGCGCCGCGGACATCGCGATCGTCGACCTCAGCGCGGACGGTGCCGAGCTCGTCGCGCGCATCGCCGACCGCGCCGGACGGCTGTGGGTCGACCTGCACGACTACGACGGCGCGTCCGCGTTCCACGAGCCGTATGTGCGCGCCGCCGACATCGTCTTCATGAACGCCGACGCGACCGACGATCCCTGGGCGCTCCTGGACTCGTGCCTCGCCCGCGGCCCGCGGATCGCCGTGTGCACGCTGGGCGCCGACGGCGCCATCGCCCGGGATGCCGGGGGTGCGCGGGTGCGCGTGCCGGCGATGCCGGCGCAGGTCGTCGACACCAACGGCGCCGGAGACGCGTTCTTCGCGGGGTTCCTCGGGGTCGTCGCGGCAGCCGGGTCCGGGGAGGGGGGAGCGGACAGGCTCGAGGACGCGCTGCGCGCCGGCGCGCTCCAGGCCGTCGTCGCCCTGGAGAGCGCAGACCTGCATCCGCTGCTCGCGCAGGCCGAGCCCACGGCATCCCGACCGTGACGACCTAGACTGGGGGGAAGTCTGTTCCGCCTGCCTGGGATGAGTTCCATCGTGTCCGACGCCGCTCCGCGCACTTTCGACGTGCGTCATCTGCAGCTGGCCCGCGCGCTGTTCGCGGCCATCGCCGCGGTGATGATCACGTTCTCGAGCGACCACTCGGCGCTGGTCGGCGTGACGGTCTTCAGCGGCTGGGCGATGGCGACGGCACTCGTGCTGCTGCTGTCGGCGTGGCTCGTCTTCCCGGCCGGCGGCCGGTGGCAGACCGTCCTGCTCGGCATCGTGACGCTCGCCGCGGGACTGGTGGGCAGCTTCCCGACGCTGCGGACGACGGCCGTGTTCTTCGTCCTCGTGATCGCCTGGGCGCTCGTGGCCGGAGCGCTCGAGCTGACATTCGGGATCGCCGGACGGCGGCGCGGCGACGCGCAGGCGCGCGACGCGATCCTGATCGGCGCCATCACGCTCGCGCTCGCGGTCGGGCTGCTGCTCGTGAACCCCGCCTACGCGCTGGACTACTTCGTCCGGGATGCCGACCAGTCGTTCACGCTCACCGGCATCACGATCGGCGTCGGCCTGTTCGGCGGCTACGCGGCGATCGTCGCGGTCTTCCTCGGGATCGCCGGGTTCTCGCCGCGCCGCCCCGTTCCGTCCGCCGTCGAGGCGCCGGCATTCCGCGAATCGGCAGGAGGCGCCGCATGACCGACCAGACCCCCACCCGCCGCGAGCTCATGAAGCCCGTGCAGCTGCTCGGGTTCGCGTTCGCCGCCGCCGTGTTCGCGGGGATCATCACCCTCGTGTCGATGGGCGTGTTCCAGGAGCCGCGCGTCGTCCCGGAAGGGGAGCTGCACCCGCACCTGAAGGCGTGGGTCGTCTCGGGCGTGGTCGCCGGCATCGCGTTCATCGTGACGCTCGTGACGATCGCGCTGCTCATGCTCGCCGTCGACCCCGCGCAGATGACCAAGCAGGTCGACCGTCCCGTGCTCTTCCGGGAGGACGAGGGTGCCGTTTCCGGTGGTGCCGCGGATGGCGACGCCGCCGCGGATGGCGACGCTGAGTCGCCCCCCGCTCCGCGCTGATCCGCTTCGCGCCCGCGCCTCAGCCGAGCTCGTCGACCAGAGAGTCGGCCAGGCCCGCGTAGCCGGCCGGGGTGAGGGCCAGCAGACGCTGCTTCGCGGCATCCCCGATGTCGAGGCCCTGCACGAACTCGGCCAGCTCGCGCGCGCCGACGCGGCGCCCGCGGGTGAGGTCCTTCAGCAGCGCGTACGGGTCCGTGATGGCGGAGCGCCCGGCGGCGATCTCGGCGCGGACGACGGTCTGAATCGCCTCGGCGAGCACCTCCCAGTTCGCGTCGAGGTCGGCCAGCAGCACGTCGCGCGACAGTGAGATCTCGGTGAGGCCCCGCTGCAGGTTGTCCAGCGCGAGCAGGGAGTGGCCGAACGCGACGCCGATGTTGCGCTGCGTCGTCGAGTCGGTGAGGTCGCGCTGCATGCGCGAGGTGACGAGCGTCTGCGACAGGGTCTGCAGCAGCCCGCCCGAGATCTCGAGGTTCGCCTCGGCGTTCTCGAACCGGATCGGGTTGATCTTGTGCGGCATCGTCGACGAGCCGGTGGCCCCCGCGACGGGGATCTGCGCGAAGAAGCCCATCGCGATGTAGGTCCAGATGTCGGTCGCGAGGTTGTGCAGGATGCCCCCCGCGTGCCGCACGCGGTCGTACAGCTCGACCTGCCAGTCGTGCGACTCGATCTGCGTCGTCAGCACGTTGAAGTCGATGCCGAGGCCCTCGATGAACTCTCGCGACAGCGCGGGCCAGTCGACGTCCGGCTCGGCGGCGAGGTGCGCCGACCACGTGCCGGTCGCGCCCGAGAACTTCGCGAGGTACTCGCCGCCGGCGATCTGGGCGGCGACCCGCTGCAGCCGCCACGCGAAGACGGCGAGCTCCTTGCCCATCGTCGAGGGCGTCGCCGGCTGACCGTGCGTGCGGGAGAGCATGACGGCGTCCCGATGCTCGCGCGCGAGCATGGACAGCGCGTCGATGACGGTGTGCAGCTTCGGCAGCCACACGTTCTCGACCGCGCGCTGGACCGTGAGCGCGTACGAGGCGGAGTTGATGTCCTCGCTCGTGCAGGCGAAGTGGGTCAGTTCGGCGATCGCGTCCAGGCCCAGGGCCGACAGGCGGTCGCGCACGAGGTACTCGACGGCCTTGACGTCGTGGCGGGTGACCGCCTCCTTCTCGGCGAGCCAGGCGATCTCGGCGGGGCCGAAGTCGCGGTACAGGCCGCGCAGGGCGTCCTTGTCCGCGTCGGACAGCGGCGCCGAGCCGAACAGCGCGCGGTCGGTGAGCGCGATGATCCACTCGACCTCGACCTCGACGCGGGCACGGTTGAGGCCGGCCTCGGACAGGTAGGCGGACAGTTCCGCGACAGCGCCGGCGTAGCGGCCGTCGAGGGGGCTCAGGGAGAGGGAGGGCAGAGAGGTCACGAAGCTCCGATCGGTGAGGAACGGGCGCTCAGCTGCTCGGGCGAATGGCGGGTTCGAGCTGCCGGAAGAGCGCCCGGCTCGCGTTCTCGATCATACCGAGCACGTCGTCGAACATCGCCGGCCCTGCGTAGTACGGGTCGGGCACGTCCAGACCGCCGTCGGCGTGCGGGCCGAACGACAGCAGCAGCGCGAGCTTGTCGACGTCGGCGGGCGTGCGCGCCCACGTCGACAGGATGCGCTCGTGCGACCGGTCGAGCGCGACGATCAAGTCGTGCTTGTCGAAGTCGTCGACCGTGAACTGGCGGGCGCGGTGCCGCGACCCGTCGTACCCGCGCCGCTCGAGCGCGTCGAGAGTGCGGCCGTCGGCGCGTTCTCCGACGTGCCAGTCCCCCGTGCCCGCGCTCGTCGAGAGGACGCGGTCGCCGAGGCGCGCCTGATCGGCGAACCAGCGGAACACGATCTCGGCCATCGGCGAGCGGCAGATGTTCCCGGTGCAGACGAAGAGCACGCGGAACGGCTCGGGGCGGACGGGCACAGACCCATTGTGGTCATCGCGGGGCGATCGCGGAAGAGACGGTCGAGCCTCCTGCACAGGATGCCGGTTCCCCCGGCCCTCCACGGATCCGGCCCGGCCCGCGCCGGGGTCGCAGCCGGGCGGGCACGATGGTGCGCATGTCGACTTCCGATGCGCTCCCCGCGTTCGACGCCGCGCAGGACCGGCTCGCGCGCGCCTGGACCGAGGTGCGCCGCCTGCAGCACCGCGGCGCCGTGCTCGCGCGCGCGACCGATTGGCACTCGCCCGCGGCCGAGGCGTATCGGCGGGCCCTGGCCGAGTGGACCGCGCGGATCGGCGCGCTGGAGCGCGGCGTCGACGCCCTCGCCGACCAGGTGCGCGCCGAGCGCGCGCGGCTCACCGCGTTGCGAGGGTCGCAGGCGGCGCGCCCGTGACCGGGGGCCTCGAGATCCGCAGCGGCGGCGCCGTCGCCGTCGACACGGAGTCGCTGCGGCACGCGGCAGGCGGCTTCGACCGCGCCCACGCGATCGCCGGCGACGCCCGCGGGTACGTGGTCGAGGTCGCGCGCCTGCTGCCCGGCTGGCCCGAGGGGTATGCGGCCCAGCGCCTGGCCGACGAGGCGGATGCCGTCGCCTCCGACGCCGCGCGGCTGGCGGCGGGGCTGCGCGACACCGCGACCGTCTACGACCTCGTCGAGCTCGCGGCCCAGCGGGCGGCGGCAGCGGCCGCCGGCGACGCGGCCCTCGCACGCACCCTCGAGGGGCGCCTCGCGGCGCTCGCCGAGGCCGCGCCCGCGCAGGCGCAACTGGCCGAGCTGCTCGTCGCTCACCGGGACGACCCGCACGGCGAGCTCACCCGTCAGCTCCTGCTCGGCGCGCTCCCGTACGGCGTCGCCGGACTCGCCGTCATCTCCTGGGCGGGGCTCGCACTGCTGGCCGTCCGCACGATCGGGTTCGGGATCGTCCCCGCGCACCGGCGGCTCGGACCGGCGCGCCCGCCGGACGTGCGTGTGCCGCTGCTCGAGCGGTCGACGGCCGCGGCGCCGACGACGCTGGCCGCCGTGGCCGCCCGGCTGCCCGGGTCGGGGGAGTCGCGCATCCGCGTCGAGCGCTACACGCTGCCCGGGGGCTCCCACCGGTTCGCCGTGTACATCGCCGGAACGCAGTCGGTGTGGGGGCGCGATGCCTTCGACATGAGGGCGAACCTGCAGCTCGCCTCGGGCCGGAACGCCGCGTCGTACGAGGCGGTGCGCGGTGCGCTGACGGCGGCCGGCGCGCGGGCAGGTGACGTCGTGCACGTGCGCGGGCACTCGCAGGGCGCCATGATCGGCGCGCACCTCGCACTGTCGGGCGAGTACGAGGTGCCCACGCTGGTCACGTTCGGCAGTCCGGTGCAGGCCGATGTCGGCGACGGCACGCTCAGTGTCGACGTGCGGCACCGCGACGACCCCGTGTCGGGGCTCGCGCTGGGCGGGCACGACGCGGGTGTCGGCGCGCCGGGGAGCTTCGTCGCCGAGCGGGTCGCGGACCCGTCCGCCGGCATCCACGATCTCGCCTTCGGGGCGCACCAGCTGGACGCCTACGCCGAGACCGCCGCGCTGCTGGACGCCTCGACCGACCCGCGCATGGGCGCGGTGCGCGACTCTCTCGCAGAGCTGGCGGCCGCGGCATCCGTCGAGGTGTTCGTCTTCGGCGCGAAGCGACCCGGCCCGCGAGTGCCGCTCGGCGGCGGCGCCGTCGGCGGGCGGTGAGTCAGCGCTTGCGCTTGAGCTGTGGGCGCAACAGGATGCCGAACACCCAGTTGATCAGCGAGATCACCAGCGCGGCGACGACGCCGAGCCAGAAGTCCTCGACGCCCAGGCCCCAGCCCCACCACGCGGTGAACCAGGCGGTCAGCCACAGCAGGAAGCCGTTGACGATGAGGGAGATGAGGCCCAGCGTCAGGATGTAGAGCGGGAACGCGACGATCTTGATGATCGTGCCGATGATCGTGTTGACGACCGCGAACAGGGCGGCGACGGCGAGCAGGGTCAGCACGAGCTGCAGGGTCTCGCCGGGCGCGAAGGCGGTGACGCCCACGCGCAGCGGCTCGATCAGCGTCACGACCCAGATCGCGAAGGCGTTGATGACGACGCGGATGATGAAACGCATAGTGGGGTCAGTCTCGCACGGAGTGCCGACGCAGGGGCGGTGCGATCTCGGTGAGCTCCTGCCCCGGCTCCGTAGACTCGACGCGTGACCGACATCCCCGTGCATATCCGTCCCGAGATCGCGGGACTGCCCGCGTACAAGCAGGGCAATCAGGCCGGCGCCGACGCGTACAAGCTGTCGAGCAACGAGAACCCGTTCGACCCGCTGCCGAGCGTCGTCGCCGCCGTACAGGGCGCGACCTCGTTCAACCGGTACCCGGATGCGTCCTCGCCGCGACTGCGCGCCCGCATCGCCGAGCGGTACGGCGTCGCGCCCGATGCCGTGCACGTCGGCGCCGGCTCGGTGTCGATCCTGTTCCAGCTCGCGCAGGCCACGAGCGGCCCGGACGACGAGATCGTCTTCGCGTGGCGCTCGTTCGAGGCGTATCCGGGCCTCGCGGTGATCGCCGGGGCGCATGCCGTCCTCGTCCCGAACACGCCCGACGGGCGGCACGACCTCGAGGCCATGGCCGCCGCCGTCACCGCGCGCACGCACATGATCCTCGTGTGCAGCCCGAACAACCCGACCGGCCCGATCGTCACGCAGGCCGAGTTCGACGACTTCCTGGATGCCGTTCCCTCCGACGTGCTGGTCGTCCTCGACGAGGCGTACGCCGAGTTCGTCACCGACCCGGACGCCGTCGACGGCGCGCGCGTGCTCGCCCGCGGACGCGAGAACGTCGTGGTGCTGCGCACGTTCTCCAAGGCCTACGGGCTCGCCGGCCTGCGCGTGGGCTATGCGGTCGGTCACCCGCGGATCCTCGACGCGGCTCGCAGCACCGGCATCCCGCTGTCGGTCACGGCGCAGGCCGAGGCGGCCGCGCTGGCCAGCCTCGACGCCGAGGCCGAGCTGCTCGCCCGTGTCGAGGTGATCGTGCAGCGGCGCGACCGCCTCGTCGCGCGGCTGCGCGCGGCGGGCTGGGATGTCCCCGACGCGCAGGGCAACTTCGTGTGGCTGCCCGCGGGTGAGCGCACGCTCGCCGTGGCCGCCGCCTTCGACGAGGCCGGCCTCGTCGTCCGGCCGTTCGCCGGCGACGGGCTGCGCATCTCGGTCGGCGAGGAAGAGGCGCTCGACCGCGTCGTCGCCGTGGCCGCCGCCGTCGCGCCCTCTCGCTGAAGACGGTCGCCTCGGCACACCTGTTGTGTGCCGGACACCGCGAATCGCGGCATCCATTGTGGAGCGCATGCAGAGAGGCGTATAGGCGGCGCGATAGCGTGAACCCATGACCCCGCCTGACGACCCGGCCCTCGTGCGCGTCCTGGCGGCGGACGGGACGTTCGCCCCCACGCCCGAGGCAGAGCCGTACCTCCCCCTCATCGAGGCGCTCAGCGATGCCGAGCTCGAGACGTTCTACCGCGACATGGTCGTGGTGCGCGGCTTCGACCGGCAGGCAACGAACCTCCAGCGGCAGGGGCAGCTCGCGCTGTGGCCGCCGTCATTCGGGCAGGAGGCCGCCCAGGTCGGCTCCGCGCGCGCGGCCCGCGCCCAGGACCACATCTTCCCCTCGTACCGCGAGCACGTCGTGTGCACGATCCGGGGCGTCGACCCCGTCGACATCATCCGGCTCATGCGCGGGCTCACGCACGGCGGCTGGGATCCCACCGACCCCAAGAACGGCAACGCGCACATCTACACGCTCGTGCTCGGCTCGCACACGCTGCACGCCGCCGGCTTCGGCATGGGCCTGGTCTTCGACGGCAAGTGCGGCACGGGCGATCCCGAGCGCGATGCCGCCGTCATGGTCTACTACGGCGATGGATCGTCGAGCCAGGGCGACGTGCACGAGGCGATGGTGTTCGCCGCGAGCTACCAGACGCCGCAGGTCTTCTTCCTGCAGAACAACCACTGGGCGATCTCGGTGCCGGTGAGCACGCAGTCGCGCGTCCCGCTCTCGCGGCGTGGCGACGGGTACGGGATGCCGTCCCTCCGCGTCGACGGCAACGACGTGCTCGCCAGTTACGCCGTCACCAAGCGCGCGCTCGACGAGGCGCGCGGCGGCGCCGGCCCGCGCGCGATCGAGGCGCTGACCTACCGCATGGGCGCGCACACCACGAGCGACGACCCCACGAAGTACCGCACCAGTGACGAGGAGCAGTCGTGGGCACGGCGCGATCCCATCGCCCGCATGCGTGCGTACCTCGAGGGCCGGGGCGCGTCTGCGGCGTTCTTCGACGGGGTGGATGCCGAGGCCGCGGCGTA
>PJTQ01000233.1_pt1 | contig 54299 bp, 54 predicted proteins | sample 1512231 | NCBI WGS metagenome assembly PJTQ01 (sample SAMN08177688, study PRJNA422409) | Soil metagenome, whole genome shotgun sequencing project. | isolation source: Soil (3) enriched on wood chips | place: USA: Madison | collected 2015-01-15 | reverse complement strand
TCGGCACCACCTTTGGCTCGGGCCAGGGCGAATGGAGCGAAGGCTACACCACCGGCAACCTGCGCATCATGGTCGACAAGGGCCTGCTCGACATGGACGATCTGGTCGAAGTCTGGCAGTCGCCCATCATCCCGAACGGCCCGCTGATGGTTTCCAACAGCCTGCCAGCCGACACCAAGGCTGCCGTGACCGCCTTCTTCATGGACCTGCCGAACACCGATTTCGAGTGCTTCGACGCCTTCACCGCTGGTGGCTACACCAAGTTCGTGGAAGCCGGCCAGCCGATGTACCAGACCATCATCGACGCCCGTAAGTCGGTGATCGGCGGCTGATCGGCCGACGAACACGGAACTGCACCTCCCCCTTGACGGGGGAGGTTGGGAGGGGGTGCGGGAGCCGCGATGCCGTGGCTCTCGCCCCCCCACCCTTGATCCCTCCCCGCAAAGGGGAGGGTGACGACTGAGATTTCAGCGCAAGAGCATAGCCAATGGCCGACATTTCCCAGTCCCCCGGACTTTCGCCCGCCGGCGAAACCCTGCTGCAGCATTATCGCAGCCAGGTGATGACGCGCCGGGTCTATTCGATATTGGTTATCATCGGGGTGCTGGTCACGCTCGGCGCAGCCATGGCCTATGCCAATGCCGCCAATTCGGGGAAGTTCTTTGAACGGCTCCCCTTCATGTTCGATTTCATCAAGAACTTCATGCCGCGCGATCCGCTGGAAATCTTCCGCGCCATGTTCGATCTTGAATCGCCCTATTTCGACGGTTCGGCCAAATACAATTACACCGCCAACCGCATCTATCTGACTGACGGGATCTATATTCCCTACTTCATTTACCAGCTGATCGTGACGGTCAACATCGCCATCGTCTCGACCATTATCGGCGGTTCTCTGGCCTTTGCCCTGTGCTTTTTCGCAGCCACCAATCTGGTCGGCGCGGGCGCAGTGCGCTGGTTCGTCCGCCGCGTCATGGAAGTGCTGCGCGCCTTCCCCGAAATCGTTATTGCCGGCCTGCTTACAGCCATCCTCTCCATCGGGCCGATCGCGGCCATCGCGGCGGTGTCGCTGCATACGATCGGGGCGCTGGGAAAACTGTTCTTCGAAGTGGTGGAAAATGCCGACATGAAGCCTGATGAGGGGCTGAAATCGGTGGGGGCGAGCTGGCTGGAGCGGGTCCGCTACGCCATCGTGCCGCAGGTCATGCCCAATTTCGTCTCCTATGGCCTGTTGCGGCTGGAAATCAATGTGCGCGCCTCCACCATTATCGGCGCGGTGGGCGGCGGCGGCATTGGCGAAGTGTTCCGCCTTTCCATCGGGCGCGATTACGCCGCCCAGACCTATGCGATCATTATTCTGCTGCTCGTGACCATCATCGCCATTGACCAGTTTTCGAGCTGGCTGCGGCGTCGGCTGGTGGGCGATGCCAGCTTCAACTTTGCAAAGGCGAGCATCTAGATGAGCGCGTTCAGTGCTGCCGAGCGTCATCGGCTGGAAGAAAAATTCCCCGAGGTCTTCAAGACCTCGTTTTTCAAGCGCCACGGGCTGGTCATCGGCATTGCCGCTACCCTGCTCTACCTGGTTTTCTGCTGGTTTTTCTTCAATGTCGGCCCCGCCATCCAGAACGGCAAATGGGATCGCGCCTCGCTCTATGTTCAGGACTGGTTTAGCTGGCGCGCCCAGCCCCGCCTGCGCTTTGGCGAAGATGGTGCGGTAACGCCGCAATGGTCCAGCCGTGGTCAATATCCGGCCAACGCCGAAATCGACTGGCTGCGCCCGCACGCCGATGGCGGCATGAGCGTCCATTTCGGTTCGGATCGGCTGGAAGTCACCACAAGCCAGGTCGATATCTATCTCGATGGTCAGGTGTGGCCGGTCATCATCAGCGACAGCGCCGCCACCGCACCCGAAAATGCTCCCGATGCGGTTCAGCAGGACCGTTCCAAGGTGATCGTCGATTTCGGTTTTGAAGGTCAGGCCGAAATCCGCGACAATCAGGTCTATGTGCAGCGCCGTTTCCTGGGCTGGGCCAATTTCCTCTATGATCCGACATCGCCGCTTTGGGGCAATGACCTGCTCTCGACCATCGGCCTGATCTTTTCCGGTGAGCAGGTGGTCGAAGGCAAGGCCAATGCGCAGCTGGTGCTGGAGCAATGGCTGGGCAACAAGGCATGGCAACATGCCGATATTCTGACCAAACTGCTGCAAACGCTGGTCATGGCCTTTGTCGGCACGCTGCTGGCGACAGCCTTCGCCTTTCCGCTGGCCTTTATCGCCGCGCGCAACATCACGCAGAACCGCCCGGCAAACATATTGATGAAGCGGTTCTTCGACTTCATCCGCTCGGTGGACATGCTGATCTGGGCGCTGTTCTTCACCCGCGGCTTCGGCCCCGGCCCGATCCCCGGCATTGCCGCGATTTTCCTCACCGATACCGGCGCGCTGGGCAAGGTCTATGCCGAAGCGCTGGAAAATGTGGACGACAAACAACGCGAGGGTATGAAATCGGTGGGCGCGAGCCCGGTCTCGGTCAACCGCTTCGGCGTGGTGCCGCAGGTGCTGCCCGTCTTCGTGTCGCAATCGCTGTATTTCTGGGAGAGCAATACCCGCTCGGCCACGGTGATCGGTGCGGTGGGCGCGGGCGGTATTGGCCTCAAGCTGCTCGAAGCCATGGGCACCAATTCCGATTGGGACAAGGTGGCCTATATGGTGCTGCTGATCCTGCTGGTCGTGTTCCTGTTCGACAATATCAGCACCGCGATCCGCCAGCGGCTCATCAATCCAAAGGAAAGCACGGCGGGACATTGAGCGCCGAGCGCACCCAAATTGTATGCATCAAGGCGGCTGGCGGCAATGCTGTCGGCCGCCAAGCACGTCCGCGTTGCCATCGGACAATATCCTTGGCGTCACTCTCTTGCCGCGCCGCTGCAAAACAGCTACCGCTCAGGCCATGAGCCGCAACAAATTCCCCCCAAAGCCGAAATACGATCCCGATACCGGTCCGGTCTATCTTTATGGCCTGCACACGGTCCGCGCCGCGCTGGACAACCCGCACCGGGTTAAAAAGGCGCTGCTGGCAACGCCCAACGGGCTGAACCGGCTCAAAGAGGGCGGCGACATCGGCAAGGTCAAGGTTACCGAGACCAATCCCAAGGAACTTGACCGCCTGCTGGGTGGCGAGGCCGTGCATCAGGGCGTAGCGCTGGAAGTCGATCCGGTCAGCCGTTTCGGGCTCAATGACATCAAGGATCTCAAGCTGGTCGTCGTGCTCGACCAATTGACCGATCCACATAATGTGGGCGCAATCCTGCGCACCGCCTGCGCCTTTGGCGCCGATGCGGTGATCACCACGGCCCGGCATTCTCCGCGCGAGACCGGCGTCATGGCCAAGGCCGCCTCTGGCGCGCTGGACATGGTGCCGATGATCGAGGTGCGCAATCTCGCCGACACGCTGGAAAAGCTCAAGGAACGCGGGCTTCTGGTGCTGGGCTTTGACTCAGAATCTGAAGTCTCGCTCAAGCCGCGGGCGGACGACCGTCCCCTGGCCGTGGTCATGGGCGCCGAGGGCAAGGGCCTGCGTCAGCGGACCCGCGAACTCTGCGATGAAATGGTGCGGCTGGACATGCCCGGCCCGATCAAATCGCTCAATGTTTCCAACGCCGCCGCTATCGCCCTCTTTGCCGCAACGGCAGGACGTCAGCCATGAGCCAGTTCGAGCCCTTTGCCATGGCGCTGCGCCTGTCCGGCGTTACCCTGTCTCAGCAAGAGCTGGATGCCGCGCTCAAGCAGCTCAGCGTGCGCTTTGAACCCGAAGACGCAGATAACAGCTTTTATGCTCAGATCGATGTGCCGGTGGCCAATCCCGTACGCGCCATCCTCGATCTGGCGGAACGCTCCGGCCGGGCCATCGCTGCCATGCTGGAAGACCGCAGGCTCGGCAAAGCCGTGCTCGATATGGCCTTCGACTATCCCGCCGAGGGCGAAGCCATGTCTGCCCGCCTGCCCGCCCATGCGGCAGCGGCAATCGCCATGCACGGTATCGACCTCGAAACCTCCGTCTACCTCACCGATGTGGAAGACGACGAGGAATAGGCGCTTTTGCAGCGAATAGCGAACCAGCCCCGCCCGGAATAAACCATTTCGGCAAAGAGGCTTGGACGCGCCCGCAACAATAAATTAAGACTTCGCTAACCATTGCGAGGTCGCCATGCGCGTTCCATCTCTCGGACAGCCCCTTTATGAACGCCGCATCGTGCGCGAAGGCAAACGCCTCGCCGAAAATATGCTGGCTGGATATTCGGTAACCGCTAATGGACGCTTCGTGCCGGAGCGAAGCTGGTTTGGCCCGGCCGCATTTGCAGAAGCGCTGGCGGACACATTCCGCCGCGCGGCAAGAAGCCTGAAGTAGAGCCCCGCCCTACAACTCGTCGCTATTGGCCTGTGCCTGCGCGGTGATGACGCTGCGTGAGAAGATGCCGCCATTCTTCGGCGCCAGCCGCACGACGCTGTAGCCGCGCACTTTCAGCTCGTCCAGAAATGCGGGCAGCATATCGACGGTGCGCTGGTGAATGTCATGGAACAGGATGATGCCGCTGCCGCGCGCATCGAGCCGCTCCAGCGTCCGCGCCGCTACAACAGCGGCTGAATCGCGGTAATAGTCCTTACTGTCAATATCGACATCCAGCACGACCATGTCGCCCTGCAGCAAGGTGGTGCGCAGATAGCCGTTCTGCGACAGATAGGGGAAGCGGAAGAAGGGCGAAATGCTTTGCCCCGACCCAGCCAGCGCCTCGGAAACCGCAGCCTCGCCGCGCGCAATCTCGTCCAAAGCCGCCTGCCGTGACAAGGTATTGAGATCGACATGGTCATAGGTGTGGCTCCCCACGCTATGCCCGCGCTGGGCGACCCTGCGCGCCAGCGCCGGGTTTGCCCTGGCGGCAGACCCGAGCATGAGGAAAGTCGCTTTCACGCCATAGGCGTCGAGCGTATCGAGAATCGCGGGAGTTTTGCCCGGGCGCGGACCATCGTCAAAGGTGATGATGACTTCGCGGGGCTTGAGAATAATGTCTGCGGTCGTGGCCACTTCTAGCGTGCGCCCCGCGAGATTTCCATTGGACACAAATTTACCCGGCATTGGCTGCTGCACCCGCGCGCTGGCCGTCTGCTGGACACTGCCGGTGACGATCCGGTCCTGCGTGGCAATCGGCCCCGACGCAGCCTGCTTGGTTTCACTGATCGGCTTGGCGCAACCCGCGAGCATGGCGGCTAGAAAACCGGAGATAACAAGGGCACGCAATAAATGCACAACGACACCACAATCAGCGAAATATGTGGCCGCTACAATTTGCGATTATGGTTAATAAAGCGCTTGCAAAACCTTAATAACTACTTACCAGTCAAAGCCTTAGCCTTGCGGCCCAGCGTATCGAGCGCGCTGAGAAAGGCTGATCGGTCGGCGGGACGAAAGCCGGGATTGTAGCCCTTGATCTCGCCGGTTTCGCGCAGATGCTGCTTGAGGTCGCGCATGGCCAGCGCCATGCCAATCGACGCCGGGGTAAACGGCTTTCCAGTAAAGCCAAGCACATGGCAACCCTTGTCGATGGCGCGGCTGGCCAGCGGAATATCGGCCGTCAGCACAATATCGTTGGACTGGGCCTGTTCGACGATCCAGTCATCGGCGGCATCGGCCCCGCTTGGTACCACTACCACTTTCACCATCGGATCGCGCGACGGGCGCACGCCGCCATTGCTGACAAAGGTAATGACGAGGCCCAGCCGCTCGGCAACGCGCTTTGCTTCGTCCTTCACCGGACAGGCATCGGAATCGACATAGATGACAGGATCGGCCATGCGCCTCCAATAAATCGGCCCGCTCGATTGATCTAGGGCAAATCCGTGCCGCTGCGGCGCTGCTAGAAGGCATTTACCCCCGAACCCAGGCCCCTGGCATGAATCTCGAAGTCCATGATCTGATCGAGCGCTATTCGCAGCCGGTCCCCCGCTATACGAGCTATCCAACCGCGCCGCATTTTCATGCTGGCATCAATGCGCAGACCTACGCCCGCTGGCTATCCAGCCTGCATACTGACTCCACCATCTCGCTCTATCTGCACATCCCCTATTGCGACCGGTTGTGCTGGTTCTGCGGCTGTCACACCAAGCACACATTGCGCTATGAGCCGGTGGCAGAATATCTGAAGGCGCTTTACGCCGAAATCGACTGGGTTGGTGCGCAGGTGGGCGGACGCGGCCGCGTCACTGCGATCCATCTCGGCGGCGGCTCGCCCACATTGCTGACGCCGGAAGATTTGCTGGCGCTCAAGGCCAAACTGGCCGGTGCCTTCACTCTCGATCCGGCAGCGCAGATCAGCATCGAGATCGATCCCAATGATCTTGATGACGGGCGCTATGACGCCATGGCGGCGTTCGGGCTGAATCGGGCCAGCCTTGGTGTGCAGGATTTCGATCCGAAAGTGCAAAAGGCGATCAACCGGCTGCAGAGTTTCGAGCAGACCAAAAGCGTGGTCGACGCCATGCGGCAGCGCGGCGTGCCGTCAGTCAATCTCGACCTGCTTTACGGACTGCCATTTCAGACGCAGGAAGGGCTGGCGCGCACCATCAAGGCGGCTTTGTCGCTCGATCCCGACCGCGTGGCCCTGTTCGGCTATGCGCATGTGCCATGGATGAAATCGCACCAAAAGATGATCCCCGAAGACGCCCTGCCCGACCGATTTGAGCGGTTTGCGCAGGCCGAGCTTGCCGCAAAGCTGCTGGTTGAGGCCGGGCTCGAGCCGATCGGCTTCGACCATTTCGCCCGGCCAGACGACAGGCTCGCCATCGCGGCGCGCAACGGCAAGCTGAAACGCAATTTTCAGGGCTATACCGACGACGCCGCCGACGCACTGATCGGGCTCGGCGCCTCGTCCATCGGGCAATTGCCGCAGGGCTATGTGCAGAACATCACCGCCACCGGCGACTATAGCAAAGCCGTCCTCGCCGGAGGTGTTGCCACGGCCAAGGGTTTTGCGCTGACGCCCGAGGACAAGTTGCGCGCCCATGCCATTGCCACGCTGCTCTGCTATTTCCGACTGACACCACAGAACGTTGCCGGGTTCGGTGCAGCGGGACGCGCGCTAATGACCGAGGCCGAGGCCATAGCATTGACCGACGAAGACGGGCTGACACAGATGCAGGAGGGCGACTTCGTGGTGACCGAACGCGGCCGCATGTATGTCCGCGTGATCGCGTCGCGGTTCGATACCTATTTCGGGACCGGCACCGCCCGGCATTCGGCGGCGGTTTAGATAAGTCAGCCGCAACGCGATATTTCAGCGTTCGTCACCACCCGGCTTGTCCGGGTGGTCCATTCTTCACACCGTAAAGATGGATTGCCCGGACGAGCCGGGCAATGACGATTGAACAGAGATCGGCGCTTAATACACCACGACCGAGCGAATGCTTTCGCCCGCATGCATCATTTCGAAGCCCTTGTTGATGTCTTCGAGGCGCAGGGTGTGGGTGATCATCGGATCGATCTCGATCTTGCCGTCGAGATACCAGTCCACGATTTTCGGAACATCGGTGCGGCCCTTGGCACCGCCGAAGGCCGTACCCATCCAGGTGCGGCCGGTGACGAGCTGGAACGGACGGGTGGAGATTTCCTGCCCGGCTCCGGCCACGCCGATCACCACCGACTTGCCCCAACCGCGATGCGCGCATTCGAGCGCCTGACGCATAACCTTGGTGTTACCGGTGCAATCGAAGGTGTAGTCGGCGCCGCCGATCAGATCGCCCCGACGCTTGGTCATATTGACGATATAGGGAACGATATCGCCCTCGATCTCACTGGGATTGACGAAATGGGTCATGCCGAAGCGCTCGCCCCATTCCTTCTTGGAATTATTGAGATCGACACCGATGATCATGTCGGCACCGGCGAGGCGCAGGCCCTGGATGACGTTGAGGCCAATGCCGCCCAGACCGAACACCACGGCCGTCGCGCCGATTTCCACCTTGGCGGTGTTGATCACCGCACCGATGCCGGTGGTGACGCCGCAACCGACATAGCACACCTTGTCGAAAGCGGCCGCTTCATCGATTTTGGCAACGGCGATTTCGGGCAGGACCGTGTAATTGGAAAAGGTCGAGCAGCCCATATAGTGATAGATCGGCTTGCCCTCGAAAGAGAAGCGCGATGTGCCGTCAGGCATGAGGCCCTGCCCCTGCGTGGCGCGGATCGCGGTGCACAGATTGGTCTTGCCGGAGCGGCAGGAATAGCATTCGCGGCATTCAGGCGTGTAGAGCGGAATGACGTGATCGCCCTTTTTCACGCTGGTAACGCCGGGGCCGACATCGACCACCACGCCCGCGCCTTCATGGCCGAGAATAGCCGGGAAAATGCCCTCGGGATCGGCACCCGACAGGGTGAAATCATCAGTATGGCAGAGGCCCGTCGCCTTGATTTCGATCAGGACCTCGCCGGCCTTGGGGCCTTCGAGATCGACTTCGACGATTTCAAGCGGTTTGCCAGCGGCAAAGGCAACGGCGGCGCGGGTCTTCATGGCATGCACTCCAGAACTGATTCCGGAGGAACCTGACATGCCGGGCCCCACCGGGCAATCTCAGATATTACCCACCGCAACCGCCACATTGACCGTCGCCGCCACGATCAGCGTGTTGAAGAAATAGGCGAAGGTGGAATGAACCAGCACGATATGGCGCATCTTGTTGGAGGTAACGCGAATATCGGACACGGCGAAGGCGACGCCGATGACATAGGCGAAATAGAGGAAGGCCAGGCCATCGGGGCGGTCGCCCTCCGGGAAGTCGAGCCCGCCCACCAGACCGGCCTCACCTTTGGCATTGGCCGTTTCGGACTGGTAATATTCATAGGCATAGTGCAGCGCCGCCATGGTGTGGACTGTGAACCACCCCAGCAGCACCGAAACCACGCTCAGCACCACTTCCCATATCAGCGGCCCACCCTGCCCGTTCAGCGCCATGAACAGGCTGGCGCAACAGGCCGCGACAATGACCAGAACCGCCCCAAAGATCAGCACAACCGGCGTGTCGGCCTCGTCGGCGCGGGCATCGAGAAAATCGGGCGTCAGCGCCGGCATCATCAGCGCCACCAGCGTGAGATAGGTGGCGAACATGGCAATGGCGGCGAATGGGAAAGCCAGAAGCGGCCAGAACCAGATCGTGACCGCAAAGACGGCAATGCCGGAAGCCAGCGCCAGATAGAAGGCGTAATGGCGCGGCAGGCGGGCCACGGCGGCGCGGCTTTTGTGGGGCTGGCGTGGCTTGGTGCTTGACTTGGTAGTGGCGCGACGATTGTTCATAGGCATATCCCGCAAGTTGGCGACGAGATGTATCCGATCACAGCTCGTCACCCTCGGGCTTGGCCCGAGGGGCCCTATCCACTTCCACAAGCAAAGAACCCTCGGGTCAAGCCCGAGGGTGACGAATGGTATTTGTGGCTATCTGCAGAACACGCCCATTGCGCAGACCAAGCGCGAGCAAGGCAAGTCAATCACCCCGCAATGGCCCCCGGACCCGGCGTCGCGCCTGGCGGCACCTTGCCCATGATGATCATGCCCAGCACCTCGTCCTTGGTGACATCAGAGGTCCGGGCCTGCCCCACCACCTGACCATTCTTCATGACCACGACGCGATCCGCGAGATCAAAGACGTCGTGAATGTCATGGCTGATGAGGAAAATACCGATACCGTCGGATTTGAGCTGCTTGATCAGTTCGCCCACCTGCGTCGTTTCCTGCGGACCGAGCGCCGCCGTGGGCTCGTCCATGATCAGAATGCGGGCATTGAACAGAATCGCCCGAGCAATGGCGACGGACTGGCGCTGCCCGCCGGAGAGGGCTTTGACCGGCTCCTTGAAGCGGCGAAAATTGGGATTGAGCCGCCCCATGACTTCCCGCGCCTTGGACTCCATGGCCGCGTCATCGAGCGTGCCGAGCGGCGTGGTCATTTCGCGGCCAAGGAAGAGATTGGCTGCCGCATCGACATTATCGGCCACCGCAAGCTGCTGATAGATGGTCTCGATACCATAGGCCTTGGCATCGCGCGGGTTGTTGATCGTGGCGGCTTCCCCATTGATGCGGATATCGCCCGCGTCTCGCCGATAGGCGCCGGAGAGGACCTTGATCAGCGTCGACTTGCCCGCGCCATTGTGGCCCAGCAGACCCACGACTTCGCCGCGATGCAGATTGATGGAGGCATGGTCGACGGCGCGAATACCACCGAAGGAGATAGAAATATCGGTCATTTCGACCAGCGGAATAGTCGTGTCCAGCATGATCAAAACTCCTAATGCTTGTTCCGGCGGTAAAGCGTGTCGAGCCACACCGCAAAGACCAGAACGATACCAACAACAATGGACTGCAGCGGGCTGTCGATGCCCATAAGCACCATGCCTGATTGCAGCGATTGCATGACCAGTGCACCGAGCAACGCCCCGGCCACTGTGCCGACGCCGCCGGCCAGCGAGGTGCCGCCAATAACGGCGGCAGCGATGACATAAAGCTCGTCCAGCGTGCCCAGCGCATTGGTGGCCGCGTTGAGGCGCGCCGTCGAAATGGCGGCGGCAATGGCACAGAGCGCGCCCATCAGCATGAAAATCTTGACCGTGACCCAGCGGGTATTGATGCCCGCCAGCTCCGCCGCCTCGGGATTGCCACCCATGGCATAGACATAGCGACCGAAACGGGTGCGGGTGGTGAGGAACGTCATGGCGACGCCAACGCCAATGGCAATCAGCACCGGAATGGCGATGCCATGCGAGATGAACAGGCCACCCTCGGGCACAGCGACGCTATTGGCTCTGGCAAAATTCTCGGCAATGCGTACTGGCCAGGGATAGGCATTGGCAACGGCCACCGCCCCGATCGTTGCGCCGCAACCAATGATGGCGAGCGCCATTTCGGCCCAGATGGGACGCTGCGGAAAATTGAACCGCTGCCGCTGCAATCGCCCGAAATATAGCCCGATGATAATGGCGGCACAGGCAATGATGGCAACGATCCAGCTCCACATGGCACCAACCGCACCGAATGGCCCGCCGCCCATAAGCTGGAATGTCGTATCCATCGGCGCAACCGTGCGCCCCGCCGTGACCCACCAGGCCGCGCCGCGCCAGACGAGATAGCCGCCCAGGGTCACGATGAAAGCCGGCACCTTGAGATAGGCGATGATGGCGCCCTGCAATGCGCCAATGCCGACGCCCACGGCGATGCCGATGGCGAGCGAGAGGATCCAGATCATCGGATGACCCAGACCCAGGCCAAGCTGCACCGGAAGAAACTGCGTCTGCATGACGCCCATCACCATGCCGACAAGCCCGAGAATGGAGCCGACCGACAGATCGATATTGCGGGTAACGATGACGAGCACCATGCCCGTGACCATGACGGCAACCGAGGCCGTCTGCACCGACAGGTTCCACAGATTGCGCGGGGTCAGGAACAAGCCGCCCGAAAAGATATTGAAGCCAACCCAGATGATGGCGAGCGCGCCGATCATGCCCAAAAGCCGCGTATCGACCTCAGTGGCGATGAGGAAGCGCTGAAGCGGCCTTTGCGCAAAACTGCTTGGATGCGCAGGGGGCGTCATGGCGTGCTGTTCTGCCATCAAATTCTCCCGAAAAAGCGGCGCTCCTTTTTCCTGGAGCGCTTTCCGATTACAGAAGTGCCGCAGCGCGAACGCCGCGGCACCTGAATCAGATTATGGTATTTTCCGCTCAGTTACACGCGGCGACCGAACCAGCGGCAACGCCCTGGCAAACCACATCCTTGGACACCCAGCCAGCATCGATGACGACGTTGAGATTGTCCTGCGTGATGGCGACCGGCGCGATGAAGAAGGCATTCATGGCCACGCCCTTCGGCCCACCGGCAAAGGGAACGACGCCTGTGACTTCGTTAAGCGCCTTGCCGCCAGCCAGTTCGAGCGCCACTTCAGCGGCCTTCTTGCCCAATTCGCGGGCATCCTTCCACACAGACACGGTCTGCGTGCCAAGGGCGATGCGATTGAGGGCGGCGTGATCGCCGTCCTGACCGGAAACCGGAACCGAACCGGCAAGACCCTGTGCCGCCAGAGCAGCAATGGCGCCGCCAGCAGTACCGTCATTGGATGCAACGACCGCGTCGACTTCGTTATTATTGGCGGTCAGGAACTGTTCCATATTCGCCTGCGCGACTTCGGGGTTCCAGTTGTCGGTATAGGCCTCGCCAACATTCTTTATCGTGCCGGCATCGATACCGGCCTGCAGCACTTCCATCTGACCGGCGAACAGGAAGTCGGCATTGGGATCGGCTGAATTGCCCTTGATGAAGACGTAATTGCCTTCAGGCTGAACAGCGGCGACGCCAGCAGCCTGCAGGCGGCCGACTTCCTTGTTGTCAAATGTCAGGTAGAAGGCGTCAGGATTTTCGATCAGGCGGTCATAACCCACCACCGGAATGCCTTCCGCGACGGCGGCGGCGACAGCGGGACCAACGGCTTCACTGTCCTGTGCCAGAACGATGATGGCGTCTGCCCCCTGACTGATCAGGCTTTCGATATCGGTGAGCTGCTTGGCGGCGGAAGATTGCGCATCCGCCGAAATATACTGGGCGCCAGCCGCCTCAATCACGGCCCTGATGGCGCCTTCGTCGGTTTTCCAGCGTTCTTCCTGAAAATTGTTCCAGGAGACGCCGACAGTGATCTGATCCTGCGCAATAGCCGAACCGACCAGAACGGTCGAGGCAAGCAGGACCGCTGCGAACTTGTTCATTTATGTCCTCCCATGGGCAGCGTGCTGCCCAAAATTGCAAGCTGGCGGGTGTTAGCCAACAGGGCACCCTCCACTTGCGCCCTGAGCATTATTTTATTGCTCGAAAAAACAATTCGCATGCTGTCAGATACCGTGTCAACATCAATTTCGGAACCCGAACTAAATGCGGTATTGCGGTTTGCATTCAAGCCATGTTGAGGTGCAGTCCGGCGTGGGGAGTAGGCTGTTTGGCGCGAGTCGTCAGTGATAGTGACAGCGTCCGGCGGCAGAACCGGGGCTTGATTTTGGGTGCATTGCGGGCTGGTGGTCCGCAATCGAGGACGGCGCTCGCCACGCGTACGGGGCTCAGCCACGCCAGCGTCACCGCCATCATGCAGGATTTGCTGGCACAGGGACTGGTCGAGGAAATGAGCGCCGTCGAGCGCGAAGACGGGCGCACGCGCGGACGCCCGGCGATTCTGGTTGGCTTCCAGCGCACCGCCGCCTATGTCGCCTTGTTTGAGATCGACGTGAACCGGGCGCGTCTGTCGCTGATCGACTATGCGGGCATATTGGTCGACCGCATCGAAACCGACATCACCCCCACCACATTCCAGACGACGGAGCCTGCTGTCTTTCTGGCCGAAAAATTCGCGGGCCTCATGGCACGTACGCCAAAAGCCCGCAACGCCTTGCGGCGTGTCGCCATTTCCGTCCAGGGCATTCTGGACCGCGAAGGCGGCGGCCTCAAATGGTCGCCCATTCCCGGCCTTGCGGAGACCCCCTTTGCAGAAAGTCTGCAAACCCAGCTTGGCCTGCCCGTCAGCCTCAACAAGCGCGGCCGATTGCTGGCGGAGGGCACGCGCTGGCTCGACCCCGAATTGCTCGATGCCAGCGTGGCGACGGTCTTTGTCGGCTCGACCGTGGCCATGGGGTTGAGCCTGCACGGCCAGATCACCGGGCGCGGCGAGGATGGCGCAACGGAATTTGGCCATATGAACCACATTCCAAACGGCGCTCTGTGCCGCTGCGGCATGCGCGGCTGCATTGAAGCCTATGCCGCCGATTATGGGGTGTTGCGCACCGCCTATTCGGTGCCCGAAACGGCGCCGCCAGCCCCGGCTGTTCCGACCCAGCAATATGATTCACTGATCCAGCGCGCCGAAATGGGCGAACGCACGGTAAGCCACGGCTTCAATCTGGCCGGTCGCGCCATAGGCTATGGTCTGGCGCGCATGCTCGCCATGTTCGATCCGTCACATATCCTCATCGTCGGGCCCGGCGCCCGCGCGCTCAACCTGATGCGTCCCGAGATCGAAGCCGCGCTCAAGACCTCGCTGATCTGCAAAATCAACGGCATGCCCAGGATCATGGCGCATCTCGACGAGAAAGAACCGATTTTCCGCGGCCTGCTGATGAAAACGCTGAGCGATATCGATCAGAATACCTTTGCCGGTCTGGCTTCGGCAGAACGGGCCGTCAGCCAGCCCGCTCCAATGAAACGCCAGGCGCATTCATAGCTTCAGCCAGTCGTGCAACTGGTCGGCCAGCGCGATCGGCTCGGCCTCTGCGCCATGCAAAACCAACTCTGGGCTGGTTGGCGCTTCAAACGGGGAGTCGATGCCCGTGAAATTCTTGATTTCCCCTGCCCGCGCCTTTTTATAGAGCCCCTTGGGATCTCGCGCTTCGCAGATTTCAAGCGGCGTATCGACATAGATTTCGGTGAACGCAATATCCCCGGCAATCTCGCGCGCCAGACGGCGCTCCTTCTCAAAGGGCGAGATAAACGAAGCCAGCACGATCAGGCCCGCATCGGCCATGAGCCTGGCCACCTCCGCCACGCGACGAATATTCTCGACACGCGCCGCCTCGGTGAAACCGAGATCCTTGTTCAGCCCATGGCGCACATTGTCACCATCCAGAATATAGGCGTGGCGACCCTCGGCCGTGAGGCGTTTTTCGAGCAGATTGGCGATGGACGACTTGCCCGACCCGGACAAGCCGGTAAACCAGACAATCCGCGGCTCCTGCCCCTTTTGACGGGCCCGCACATCCCGGTTCACATCAAAATTCTGATAGGTCAGGTTTTGCGCGCGACGCAGGCCGAACTCCACGGTCCCCGCGCCCAGTGTGGCATTGGAAAGCCGGTCGATGAGAATGAACCCACCGGTGAGCGCGTTGGCGGCATAGGGGTCAAACGCAATCGGCTTGTCGGTCGCAATGGTGACGGTCGCCACCTCATTAAGATCGACCTTGGTGGCCGCGCTCTGCTCCAGCGTATTGACGTTGGTCCGATATTTGAGATCGGTAATGGTGGCAGGCACCAATTGCGCGCCGATCTTGAGCAGATATGAGCGCCCCGGATAGGCAGGTTCCTCGTTCATCCAGACTATCCTGGCCTGGAACTGGTTGGAGAATTCCGGCGTCTCGCCCCCGTGGGTGAGCACGTCACCCCGCGAAATATCCACCTCACGATCCAGCACCAGCGTCACCGCCTGCCCGGCAATCGCGCGCTGCAGATCGCCATCCATGGTGACAATCCGCTTCACTGCCGCCGGTTTGCGCGATGAAGCGACAAGCACCTCGTCGCCCACCGCGATGACGCCTGATGCAACGGTGCCCGAGAACCCACGAAAATCGAGATTGGGCCGGTTAACCCATTGCACAGGAAAGCGGAATTTCTGGGCAGCGCGGTCCTCGGCAATTTCGATTTCTTCGAGATAGGGCACGAGTGGCGCGCCCGAGTACCAGGGCGTTTTCGCGCTCTGGCGCAGGATATTGTCGCCCCGCAAGGCCGAAACCGGCACCGCAGCCAGTGTCTTGAAGCCCAATGGCTCGGCAAAGGCACGGTATTCGGCAACGATCCCGTCGAACACGGCCTGATCATAGTCCACCAGGTCGATCTTGTTGACCACCAGAACCACATGCTTCACCCCGATCAGCGACAGGATAAAGGAGTGGCGGCGCGTCTGGGTCAGCACGCCCTTGCGCGCGTCAATCAGCACTAGAGCCAGCTCGGCATTGGAGGCGCCGGTCGCCATATTGCGCGTATACTGCTCGTGACCGGGCGTGTCCGCGACGATGAACTTGCGCTTGTCGGTGGAGAAAAACCGATAGGCCACATCGATGGTGATGCCCTGCTCACGCTCGGCGGCGAGACCATCGACAAGTAGCGAAAAGTCGATCCCTTCATCACCAACGCTGCGATTGTGGCTTTCCTTTTTAAGGCTGGCCAATTGATCGTCCAGCACAAGCTGGCTGTCATAAAGCAGGCGACCGATCAGTGTGGACTTGCCATCATCGACCGAACCGCAGGTCAAAAAACGCAACAGTGACTTTTGCGTCTGCTGGGCGAGCCACAGGTCGAGATCATTATTTGCATTGGCCATGGCGAGGGACATTCTTCAGAAATAGCCTTCCTGCTTCTTCTTCTCCATCGATCCGGCCGAATCCGAATCGATGAGCCGCCCTTCCCGCTCGGAGGTGCGGCTGGCCTGCATTTCCATGATGATCGAGGGCAGATCGGATGCCGAAGAGCGAATGGCACCGGTCAGCGGATAGCAACCGAGGGTGCGGAAGCGGACAATCTCCTCGCGCGGCGTCTCACCAGGCTGCAGAGGCAGACGTCCGTCATCGACCATGATCAGCGTACCGGACCGCTCCACCACTGGTCTCGGATTGGCGAAATAGAGCGGCACGATCGGGATATTTTCCGAATAGATATAGGTCCAGACATCAAGCTCGGTCCAATTCGAGATTGGAAAGACGCGCATGCTCTCGCCTGGGTTGAGGCGCGTATTGAACGTGCGCCAAAGCTCTGGCCGCTGATTTTTCGGGTCCCAGGCATGCGAAGCATTGCGGTGGGAAAACACCCGCTCCTTGGCGCGAGACTTTTCTTCATCGCGCCGCGCTCCGCCGATGGCAGCGTCATATTTTCCGGCATTGAGCGCCTGCCGCAAAGCGGAGGTTTTCATGATGTCGGTATAACGAGAGGAACCGTGATCAAACGGATTGATATTGTCACGCACACCATCCTGATTGGTGTGTGTAATCAGATCGAAGCCGTATTCCTCCGCCATCCTGTCACGGAAAGCGATCATTTCCGCGAACTTGAATGTCGTATCGACATGCAGCAGCGGGAACGGAATCTTGCTGGGATAGAAGGCCTTGCGCGCCAGATGCAGCAGCACGCTCGAATCCTTGCCGATGGAATACATCATCACCGGCCGCTCGAAACTCGCCGCCACCTCGCGGAGGATTTCGATACTCTCGGCTTCAAGCGCCTGCAAATGCGTCAAACGGGTCTGCGTCACGGATAATCGGCCTCGCCATGGCCGCGTCAGATACGCGGCGACAATAGACCCGTAAATAAAGCCTCGGCATCCAGTGCTTCAAGCCGAAAAGTGCCGAAAATGCTGGGGTTACAAGGGCATAAGGCAAATTTGTGCGGCTTTGGCGCGGCATATGTGAAAGCCCTCCAAACCAGAGCGCGCCAGGCGACAGCCAATGCGCAAGCAGCCCTCACCACAGAATAATAGTTCACAGGCGATACGGATTATTCGATCCAAACAACGAAGCCTGTTGCCGCTGACGCCAAACCGATGCTAAACGCCATGCCAGTGCCGGTATAGCTCAGTTGGTAGAGCACCTGATTTGTAATCAGGGGGTCTCGGGTTCGAAGCCTGATGCCGGCACCAGTTTTCTCAATGAAATCAATACCATCCGCCTGCCCCCGCAATCCACAGCTTGGGGACAGGGACAGGATTGGGACAGCCGACTTAAAATCCAGTCCCGAGAATGACGCAAGAATCAACCTAACTGTGCCTGCGCCAGGTCGAAATCTACTTGGCAAATGGCCTCGGCATCATCTTCGACAACGTCCATCCAAGTGGTTTCGGCGGTCCCAGATGACATTCCGTGCGAGGCTGCGCGCACAGCCTCTCGAACTCGGCTTTTCACCCATTCCCCATTTATGCCGCCGGCGGCATCAATCAGCAGATCACGATAGTTGCGCAGAAGGTCGAACCCTTCGCGCCTGAACTCACGAAGACTATGCGGCAAGGGAAGTGTCGGGAACTGTTCCATTCCCTCGTCCAGAAACGCCCGGGTTTCGGCTGCAACTAGCGGGCCGTCGCGCTGTATTCGCCGCCGTTCCTTGGCCATAAGCCGATCAATCTGGTCCAACGGGAGTGTTGGAGCAAGTATACGTAGGGATGTCTCGCGTGGCGGCTTCCCTATAAGCACAAACTGCTGCCTCCTCTCCAAGAGCCTGAATGCCTCGCTCGGGCCGCGCTTGTTGATGTGCTCCAGCAAGCCGTTAGCGAGCCCCCAACCGATCAGTGTGGCTGTTCCTTCTACGCAGGCGACCCATTGCTGCGGGTCCTCATCGAAATCCAGCAGAAGCAGGGTACGCAGGTCTATGATGTCTTGCCCATCGAATAGGTCGAGCAGGAACTCGTTGTAATGGAAGTCCATAAAGTTTGGCGGGTCACATCGCAGCTCGCGCCGGAACTCGCGGATGATCGCCTTAGGGATAGTTGTGGCTTCGTGCATCAATTCGCCTCTATCAGTCAGCCTGTCGATTGCGGACATCCAGGTAGGACATCAGGAACTCCGCGGCCAACGGGGCCACAATGCTGTTTCCTAGTCCAGACATGACGTCCATATGGGCGGGAGACCTTGGAGCCACCGGATGTGTTCCCGGTTCAACCGGACGTCCCCATCCGTCCCGGCACGCGACAATATCGTGAGCTTCCCACCAACCCACCTGATTGGGTAAGCGGTGTGCACCAGCTCCTCGATCCGGCTGTTGCCGGCCTTCGCGCGATACTTCGAACCCGACGATTCCTTGCCCATCGAGACGCGTGGCGTGGGCCATCCCCTCAGCGACGAAGTAGAGCCGCGGGCGGTCTTGGGGGCTCCCAACGCCTGCTGCGCTGAGATCGAGCGACCCGATGGCGTAACCGGTGTCTTCCACGTCAGCCGATACGCGGTCGAGCCAAGCATAGCCGTCCGTGCCTGAAACCTGCTCTCCAACAACGACTGGAGGCTTGCAGGCGTCGATGAGGCGGTACCAGTCCGGCCAGAGGTCTCGGGGATCTTCGTGTCGCCGCCGCTTGCCCGCGCGGCTGTGGGGCTGGCAAGGGCAGCTTCCGGTCCAGATGGGCAGATCGTCGGGCCACTGGGCAAGCTGAAGAGCGTAAGCCCAGACGCCGATTCCCGCGAAGAAGTGGCACTGGTCGAACCTCGAGATTTCTTCGGGGCGGACTTCTTGGATGGGCCTCGTGTCGACTTCTCCGGCGGGAATAGCTCCAGCTGCGATGAGGCGGCGGATCCAGTTCGCGGCGAAGGGATTGAATTCATTGTAATAGACCCTCACGTTTCGTCCTCGTCGAGAATGTCCTGAAGCATTCGGTACTTCATCGACTGCTGGTCCAGCGGCACGTCGGTAGCCCTCGCCTTGGAAATACGCTCGGCGACTTCTGCCCGGACAGCTCTCACCTGCGCCAGCTTCAACTCCTGAAGCCCCACCTCCTCATCGAGGATATCAAGCAGCTTGTTATCTAGTTCGTCAGGAGCGCTGCGCAGCCCGGAGAGGAACCGGCTTATTTGTGACTGCGCGATGCCCAGCCGTTCAGCCATAGGCAGCCCGAACCGCCTGCCGTAAATCACCTCGCCGACCAGCTTGATGTCTTGCACTCGCTGTTCACTTGTCCTAGCCATATCGACCTCCAATTGGCATAGGTATTATGCCAAGATTTTCACGGAGTGAATACGGCGGCATACTTTTTATGCCAATTCTATTGATTGCCCCTAGCCCTGCACGCTGGCAATGTCCGCTGGATTCGGAGAGGTTGGCATGACTGTTTTTGCGACAATGGGTTTCCGCACCGCCCTGGCCATTCTCTTTCCCGACAGGTCCACCAGGCGAGCCAGCCGTTTCTTGGACAAGTCCCAGCGCGCCATCCAGCGTTGGCTGGAGGACGAGGCGGCGCCGCCCAATATCATGTCCGCCATGCAAGGCCAGGCGCAGCGGATTGAGGATACAGGCTTCGTTGCCGAACTGGACGGGCTGGTCGCCCGGGCGCGAGAGAATGGCATCCATGACGAGGTCATCGCGGCCCACATCGCCAACCACTACAGCGCGCTGCTCGGACGCGAGATCGAGTAAGCGAAGGATTAACCGGTTATCCACTCCCCGGCTTGCTTCAGCCGGACGAGCATGCAGTAGTGCGTGCCCACGTCAGTGTCTGCTCCTCGTCTTATAGGGGCTGGCCGGACGGTAACTCGATACCGAGAGTGACGATGACCGCATCCGATGCAAACGCACACCTGCGCGCCGACCTTCTTACGCAAGCCGCTCGCACATCCCGTCGCGAGCAGATCCTTTCAGGCGACGTCTTTCCAGATATCGACGACCTGCGGAGCGGTCTGCCCTTTTTTAAGGGTGACATGCGGCTCGATATCAAGACCTTCCTGCAGTCTACCCTGCTTGATCGAAGCCACAACTCGGCGGTCCGCGATGCGTTGCAGCTCGCTTTCGACAATCCCACACGTGACACAATCAGGCATGCTTCATCGCTGATCGACGTGGAGTCCGAGCTGAAGACGAGGCTGGATCTCTACTCGGCCTATCTAGGTGACGAGGCCGCTCGAGACCGCACCGTGCGCTGTGCAGTCGAACACGTGGGGCTTCAAGACCGGACCGCAGCGGTACACACTCTTGCGCTGGGGTTTGGGTTAGCCTTCATGAGCCCAAGGCTGAAGGCTCCCACCGCGATAACGACTGCACTCGTCGACGAATTTGGCGAGCGAGGCGGACGCATTATGCAGCGTGTCGCGGATCTGTACGCCCGGGCCGCGGCTGTCGAAGGGGTCGATGCGGACGCGGCACTCGAAGACGAGATGGCTGCCGCATCGAAGCCGAAGGCCGCGATACAAATCGAAGATGGCATACCCGAAGCATATCATGGGGGGCCTCCACCGGAGCCCGAGCGTGTGGAGCCAGGTGCAATCGTAGTGCCTCCTTCGCCTAAGACGGCAACGACCAGTCATGGCCGTGAAATCTGGAAGAGCTGGGCGGGCATTGCCGGAGAGCGGTTGCCGATCGCTCAAGTAAAAGACCTCGCAGCTTCGGCACGTCGACTGGTCGATGCCTTTCCGTGGGCGGAAGAGCCGCTCATGACGGTCCTGTCCGACCTCGAGGCCGGCGGCGACGTTGTGTTCCGGCACACCTGCCTGCTCGGCGAACCCGGGACCGGTAAGTCGGCTGTAGTGAACGCTATCGCCACGGAATTCGGCTTGCCCTATGACGAGTTTTCCTTGGCTGGCATGGCGGACTCATCCGCCATGGGCACGTCGTCGCGGTTCGGTACCGCCGAGGAATGTGCCCCGCTGCTGCTGATCAAGCGAGAGAAGCTTGCTAGCGTCTGCATGCTCTGGGACGAATTGGAGAAGACCTCGGAGAGCCGGCACAACGGCTCCGCCCTAGATGTCCTTCTGCCATTTCTGTCGCCGCATCAGGCAAAGCGGCTGCGCGATCCGTGCCTGAACGTCCCGGTGGACTTGAGCTACGTCAGCCACTTCGCGACTGTCAATTCCCTGTCCGGCGTGCCCGGTCCGCTCCGCGATCGAATGAGGATCATCCGCATGCCCTCGCCCGGATGGCAGCACTTGGGCGTGATCACCGAGCGCGTCCTCGATGGCATTGCCAAACGGCATCGGCGCAACCGCGGCTTCTATCCGCCGCTGGCTCAAGACGAGATGGACCTGATCAAAGACAAGTGGGCGGGCGGCAGCCTGCGCCGCGTCGAACGGTATGTCGAACAGATCGTCGCCGGGCGTGACAAGCACCAACAGTTCGGGAGGGCGTAGTCATGGACGAATACGAAATGTTCCGCGACTGCCTCCGTCAGATCGTAGTCTTCGATCCGGAGCCGGCACTCGTCGAAGCTGCCGTTGCATGCCACGCGGAAATGTCGCCGGAGCGGCAGTTCAAGGTCGTGCGTCTGGCGGACGGGTCCGAATATGGGCCGCGGTTGCTCGGTCTTTATGGCGCTATCATCGTGCTGGAGGCAGCGTGATGGTGGTGACGGAAGCCAATCGCCAAATTGCCTTCTCTATGTACCGCATCGCACTCGGGATGGTGATGCGGTTGGGCGACGAAGACGACGCCGAGATCGCGCACGCCGCGTTGATCACGCCGAACAGCAGCAACTGCCGCGCGCTATTGTCTGCGGGTCGCGGGAAGGCATGGGAAGCGAGTGTGCGCGATGCCTTATGCGAAATCGGGATCGCTGGAGCAGACGAAGTTTTTGAAGGGTATGAGCATGATGCTTGATATCATCGTCCGCAACAGTGCCCTGTGCCTCGACTGCGGCGACGAGATCGTGTCGGAATACGGACATCACTTCGTCTACTGCAGCTGCGGACAAGTAGCCGTAGACGGCGGGCTCGAATACCCGCGACGCGTCTATAAGCAAGATGGGCGATGGGTGGACACGAGCATCCTCGCCGACCAACCTCCCGCCGAATATCAGGTCCTTGAATCGATCGCACTAGTCGGCCTCGCGAAAGCCGGGCAGCCGATCCCGGACCACCTCTGGGAAGCGGCTCCAATGCTCAACCAGTGGAGCGAGGTGTCGGCTCGGGTACCGCCGGCTGTCGAGGGGCAAAGTGAAATCGAGGGATTGGTATATGGCCACCCCGCATTTCAGACCGGCCAGCGGGTCCGTACGAATGCGATATTGCTGCGCGTCGAAGGCTCATGGGTGCGGACGACATCGCGCTTTTTCCGGCTCGGTCTGCCGGCCAAGGAGGTTGTCGATGAGTGATCTCGACCGATGGATCGACTACGAAAACCGGCAATGGTCGGCGCTGGTGACCGACGATGACGGCACGCCTGATCTGTGGTCCGACCTCGTACGGAGGACTGCGCGGCACTTATTGCCAAAGCGACCATACCGTCCGCGCTGGGAAGCTACATCGGCATTCACGCCATCGTCTTTGCCCTTGTATTTTCTCGCCGATGGACATCCGCTCATCGACGAGTGGGTCGCATATCGCGCCAGGTGGGAGGCATTTCTGGAGCGGAACCCCCGCTGCCGGATCGCCGATTTGATGTCGTTGTTTTCGGAAGTCGATGACGCGTCGTCGTGGCCAGCAGGGCGGGAAGAGAGGATCAGGGACTGGGTCCGGTCGACGTTCGAACTTCCGGCACCGATGCGTGATACCGAGCGTCTGCCCGACGACTGGCGCAAGCTGATCTACCTCGCGTCCCTGCAAGCGCCGGACGGCTGGGTCTACTACGAAGACCACGACCTCCCAAGCGAAGGAGGTCGCTATGTCTGGCGATAAGCTCCTGGCAGGTTGAACACACGTTGCCAGCAACTCGCTGGCAACTCTTTTTAACTTACCTTTTGCAGTCAACTTTACGGCTCGAGGTCCGGGACTTCGTAGTCGTCCGGCGCTTCATCGGGATCCATTCGAGGACCTCCGCTCCAGCTGTCGGCTGCCTTGGCGATTGAGAGAGATCAGGGTGCGGATCGATATCCACCCCCATCGATCCTGCGCCGCTTCATAGCCGTGTGTGTCGACGAGTTTGGCGACGGCGATGGTGGGCCACTGCCGCACCACCGCTTCCCATGCGTGGGTTTCCCGAGGCCGTTTCATTGGCCTATCGAGAAGACCGCGCCCTCAAGGCGCTCCAGGCGCCGGGCGGCATCGTCGGCCTGGCGCTGGACACTGCTCCAGTGGTTTTCCAACTCAACTCTCGGAACAACCCCCTGCTGCAGCTGTCGCAGATCGTATTCTTGCCGTTGGATCGTGCTGTCGAGAGGTGCCTTCCACCCCGCCAGGACCAGCCCAAGGATGGTGACGACTAGCCCCAACGCCGCTACGATCAAGATCCATTGCGGCCTTGAACGGCTATCGAACTTCTCGCCCAGACTTGTGATGCTCTGGCCGATCTTGTCGATAGATGTCTCAATGGCGGTGACGCGCTGATCCAGGCGATCGTAAGAGGGGTCGCGCGGTGCGGTCATTTGTTCGGCTCCAGGATTTTTCGGACGGAACTGAGTTTCGTTCTGCAGTCGGCGCCGGCAGCGGCCAGAACGACGACATAGAGTGAGACATCGCGCTGCGTACCGGCGGGCGCGCCGGCGGCTGCGTGGCGCGAGACAAAAGCTGCGCCGGCACGACCGGTGTGGTGGTCGCACAGCCGGCCAGGCACAGGGCAAAAATTCCGGCCGCCACGACTTTTAGGGGGGGGCATTCCTCATGGACCGCTCGTTTCGCCCGTCAGCGGGCTTCCTAGAGGGTCGATTTTTCATTCGAGATCCCCGATTTCGTCGGCAGCACGCAATCCGGTCCAAAGCACGGGGGCAACACCGCCGTCGTCTTCGGGCGTCGCCGTGAGGATCGACTCCCGGGAGGAGAGGACGAGCTGGTAGCGCAAGTCAGCACGGGCCCGCTCTACGGCGAGCTCGTCGATGGCCAAGTTGGCGGACTGCAGTTCGCGCAAAGCGGCGTCACGTTCCGCCGTGCGGTCGGTGATCACGTCATGCTGTATCCAGATGACAAGCAACGCGATGCCGAGTGTGTAGACCCAGTTGCCCATCAGTCAGCAGGCCCGCGCAGTGTCCGGACCACGAGCACCGCCGCAACGGCAATGGCGGCGAGCACAAGGAAACCGGCAAAGGCATACTGAACGGGACCATCCCCATGGGCGACGACCGCCGCGCCCGACACATGGCCGCGGGCGGAGGTCAGGACTTCCGGCTTGAGCAGCGCAGCCTTGACGGTCTCGGGGGCCTGCTCTGTCTGGAACGATGGCGTCTTGCCCGGAAGCGGGAACCAGGCGCCGTCATTCCAGCGCCGCGGTGCGCCGGTATCGATGTGCATGAAGCCGCTGCGCGGATAATGCCCGAAGCCCGAGAAGCCGCACTCACGTGCAGCGCGCTCGAATGCATGAGGCGCGTGGTTGTCCATCCTGACGTCGAAAGCGATGCCGAGCAAATTCTGACTCTTAGGCGCGCCCCCGACGCGTTTGTTGTGTCCCGGCGAGCGGTAGGCGCTGTTGACGATCAGTGGCTTGCTGAGCTTGTCGCGCAGCGCATGCAGGCGGTCCATAGCAGGTTCGTTGACGAGCAGCTTACCGGTGCCTCGGCACGCGATTTCTTCCGGCGAGAAAGATGCCCACCGCCATTGTGCGGTGGGGTAGTCGCGCCACGAGGCATAGGTCTTTGACATGGGAAACTCCTTGAGTTTCCCGGAGCGTCAGGCCAAGGCTTGCCCCCCCCAAAGCCGATCTCAGTGGCTATCGGCGCTGGACTTGGTCGTCCACGTGCCGCGCGATCACGGATTGTCCTAGCTGACGCTGCAGACGACTACCCCTCCGCACCAGAAATACTTTGGGACTTGAATGGTTTCTGGCAAAGTCCTTGCGAAAATCGTTCGACTTTCAAAGCATCTATCGATTTCTTGCTTGTCGGAATTACAATCCTTTCATGAACAGCGTTCACGACTTCAATGTTGACAGGATGCCTATACTCGATTTCTGGTAATAATAATTCCGTAAACCTATTGAATGATGCGAGGTCTCGGACGATCTTATAGGCACACCGGCGTTTGCAGCGCCTTCTGTCCACTGACCAATATCGGGCTTCATCCAATGGGGTTTTCCAACTTAACGCCGCGCTTCGGAGCGCAGGCAAGCACGCGCATCCCGCTTTCACGCGAAGACGCCCTATCGTCCGGCGATTGGATCGACGAGACCCAGGCACGTCATTTTCAGATCACCGATGCCGAGCGCCGCGATGCGTGGCTGGCTCGCGACATGTCGGCTTGGCACATTCCCCACGATGACGTCGCGAGGACTGAACACGTCTACCGCGACTTCGCATTCCATATGCATGCAAACGGCTGGTCCGCATTTCCGGAAACACGCCAGGACCGCAAACCTGCGGCCTTGGTAGACTTTACGAGGGGCAAGGTGTCCCGCGTACAGGTCAAGCCTTCCGAACGTCGTGACCGCCGTATCCCCGACATCAACCTTTTCCATGATGTCCGCGGATCCGGCGGAACAAACGCGGCAATCGTCTGCGGCGCGGCTTCCGGCCACGTCAGGGCATGGGACATCGACTGCCTTGACGAGGATCATGCCCTTGCCGTCACCGAGGCGGCCCTGCGTATATTCGGCGAGACGCCGTTCCGCCGCGTAGGTCGCGCGCCCAAGATCATTCTGCTCTATCGTGTCGCCGGCGATGATATCGCGCTGCCGACCCGCTCGGTCGCATTCCTTGACGCAGAGGGCCGGCCCGACCTGATTCAGAAAGACGGCAGCTGGGTCGCGCGCAATGCGGTCGAATTCCTTGCCACAGGCCACAACTTTACAGCCTACGGTCTCCACCATGGTACTGGTCGCAGCTTCGACTGGAGCCAAGGGTCCCTGCATCCCGCGATCGCCGGACCCGACCACGCACCGGTCATCACTCGCCGCCAGATCGTTGCCTTCTACCATGCGATCAACGAAATCCGCCCGCTTGCCGGCTTCGGCACATCGTCGTCATCATCACCGGTGGGCGGCAGTAGTGAAGTCACGAAGTACCAGCGCGTCACGGACGGTCGCAAGAAATCGGTCTGGTTCCCCGAAATCACCCGCGGCGAATGGCAGTTCGACGCCGAAGGCTACGTAATCGACGGTCGCGAGAAGTACGTCAGCGCGATGTGCTGGGCGATGATGAGTGCCAACGTCGCACTCATGGCCTATCCAGCAGGCCAAGCCTTGCTTGCCGAAAACTACGAGGTCCACTGCAACGACACCCTGCTGCATGACGGCAAATGGAGTTCCCAGAAGATCGCCCGCGAGTGCAAGGCGAAGTTTGAGTTTGCCAAACCGAAGTGGGTAGATAGCATCCGCAATTTCCAGGCTACCGGTCGCTATCTGCCAAAGGCCACGCCCGTGAAGCTGCGAGACGATGGCACGACCCTGATCTCCCAGCACGTGGTCGGCACCGCTCGCCCGGATGACGGATCCCTCGATTGGCTGCCGGAACAGGCCGGCGTGATCCCCGAGCTGGCGATGACGCAGAAAACCCGGGCCGTCACCAAGGTCATCAAGTCCGCGGAACAGCGTCAGGCAGACGCCACGGCGCGTGCCTTGACGCCGACCCTCGAGGAGCGCGAAGCCATACATGGTCGCGTGGCCGACGAGATCGATGCCGCCGCCGACGCATTCTTTATTGATGCTGTGAGGGCAACCTCCGGCGGCCTTGACGGCGACGTGCCGCTCCATGTCATCAAGGCACCGACAGGTGCAGGCAAGACGTCGCGCATAATCAAGAAAATCCAGTCGTTGGGCAAGCGCAAGGATGGCGAAGGCCCCATCTTCGTGCTCCTCCCCTCTCACGACAATATCGACGAAGGCCTGCTTGCAGCGGCCCGCAACGGCATGCATGTCCCTTTCGGATCCGAAGTGGACGAGGACGACGCCATCGCTCAGTTGAAGGCTCTCGGTGTCATCGCCGAGCGCTTCATGGGCAAGAAGCGCTCGGGCTGCCAGCGTACTGCCGAGATGGAGCTGCTGACGTCTAAGGGCATCGGCGCGTCCGGGCTTTGCGGCACCGAAGTGGACGAAGAATCCGACGAGTTAGTAAAGCGCATGAAGAGAGCTGCCGGCGAGAAGATCGAGAAGGAGCTGGTCCTGTGCCCCTTCCGCGAAGCCGGGACATGCGAATATTGGAAGCAGATGGATCGCGTCGTTGACGCCGACGTCGTGTTCCTACCGCACGCCTTCCTGACCATGATGTCGCTGCCCAAGGCCATCAAGACGGCCCGCGCGATCATCATCGACGAGTCAGTCACGTATCAAATGCTGCACCAGGCCCGCATGGACCTTGACGTCCTCTCCACGCCGCGCAAGCAGCCCTTCGTCACGAAGAAGGAAAAGGCTCTCCACGGCGATCGCAGCGCAGAGGACGTCGGTACCACGATGCTGGCCCAGCGCGACGAGATCGCCGGCATGGCGCGCGACGCGATCAAGAAGGGTGAATGCCCCGCTGCCGTCATCCGTGACGCCGGAAAGTCCGCGCTGGTCAGGACGGCGATCACCGTCGTCAAGCGCAGCCACGTCGATGAGCGCGACATCAGCCCGTTGATGGAATTGGCCGATATCGAATCCCTCGTGAGCCGGCCCAAGGGCGAAGGGCTGATCGAAGAGGAGAAGCTCTGGAAGATCATCGAGAACCGCATCACTTCACTCGACAACGGCACGGCCACTGGCGATCGCGACGAGCGTTTGCAGCTCGTCTATGTCTTCAAGGGCGGCCAGGACAAGCCACACGTCCGCATGTCCTGGCGTTCGGAGCCGAACTGGCCGGAAACGCCCAAGCTCCTGCTCGACGCGTCCGTCGATCCGCGTGTCGTGGCCAAGGTCTTCGGTTCCGAGCCGACCGTTCACAGCATCGACGCGCCCCTCTATCTCCGCACCGTCCTGATCGCGGACCGGCCCTTCGCCAATCGTGCATTTATCCCGGCGTTGGCGGATTCACGCGATGAGGTCGAGCGCGCCGCCGCCACGCTGACCAAGACCCGCCTGCTCATCAGCAAGGTGGCCGGTGCGTACAGCTACTCACGGGTGCTGATGGGCTCGACCATCGCAGTCCGCGAGACCCTGTCTCAGGGTGCATGGACCCCGCCGGACAATACCGATTCCGTGCACTTCGGCGCACTCCGTGGCCTCGACGGGTTCAAGCACCATGCAGTGGCCATCTCGGTCGGTCGTACCGAGCAGCCGATCAGTATCATCGACGGTTACACCGCGGCACTCACGTATGACGACGCCGAACCTGAGCGTCCCTATGACGTGCTCGGCACAGGTGAGACCGCGCAGGGCAAGCCGCTATTTCGCAAGGGTTGCATTCGCCGTATCGAGATGCGGACCGGCGACGACTATGAACACGAGGTGCCTATGATGCCGGGCCGCTGGGCCCAGATATTGGAGCTGCAATGGCGCGAGGAGGAACTTCGCCAGTTCGTGGGGCGTCTCCGTCCCGTCTACCGTGGGGGCCGTTCGGTCGAAGGCCAGTCCGACGAGGTGCCGCTCTGGATCTGCCAGAGCAAAAATCTCCCCGAAGGCTTCGTCGTCGACGAAATATTCAGCCTCGACGACATGTCTGCGGATTCGGAATTCTACGACGTCCTACGCCTCAGCGAAGGCGTGCTAGCGGACGGCATCACGGGGAAGCTGCCAGGCTGTAGGCACCTGGGCGACGAGAGCTTGTCACAGTGGGTCAAGCGCGTGCTGCCGGATGTCCCGAAGCTGGGAGCACGACTGGTATCGTCGATGCACCGCGTACGCTACAAGCTGTCCGGATACGACGATGTCCGCATCGCCCGCATCGCGGCATGGCACGACGACCCGACCAAGGCCTTGCATGACGCTGCCATACTTGCCCGTGTGGAGATTGCCGAGGTCGTGTCCGTAGAGATGTCGGAGCGTACCCGCGTCACCGCCGCCAAGCCCCGGGCCCATGACCGGATCGACCTGCTGCTCGCGGACGCGGCTCCGTTCGGCGAACCCAAGCTGCTCCTGCAGTCTCGCGAGCATGCCCTGCAGGCCGCATTCGACAGGCTTCAAGCAGCAGGCTCGGACATGACCATGGCCACGCTCGAGCATCGCTGGCGCCGTGGCGAAGTCCTCGAGGACATTATCGATTTCCATGCCGCCGAATATGAGCGCTCGAAATGGGTTCGCATGTACGATGGTGAGGAGCTGTACGAGATCCAGCCGCATTACCACCAGGCGACATAGGGTAGTCGACATGGCTCTCAAGGCTTACGGATTTGCCGCGTCCAAGCGATCTTTCGAAGAACGTTTTGGGGTGAAAAGCGGTCAGGCAGCAATTCAGTGTTCAACGTCCGCTCTGCGCCCCAAAACGGCCGTTGCGGCAACGTTTTCGGTTTCCCGTTAGCTGCCACTCCGGTGGCGGTCGACCGGTGTCGTCTCGGGGGTGGAAAAGAGACTGGCAGCTTTTGGTTGCCGCACGAAGGAAAACTGCCGTTTTTCAGTGCAGACTAAAGCGTCAAAATCCCCCGCGAGATCGCTTTTGCCAAAGCCTGCTCCCGTGTGCCGGCCTGCAGCTTTTCGCGGGCACGCCTGAAGTGCATTTCCACGGTAACAGGCGCGATGCCCAACCGGTCCGCGATCTGCTGCGTCCGCAATCCGGAAGCAAGGTGGGCGAGGCAATCGAGTTCGCGGGCTGAAAGAGCCAGTCCGGGAAGAGGTTGCCCCTCTGATCGCAGCGTCTGCATGCGTTCGTGGGCGTAAAGTGCGGCGAGGCGCAAACTGACGCCATGCTCATTGCGGATCGCGTCCACCTCGCTCGAGGGTAGGCTCGAGCCGATATTCCAACCGCTCATGCCCTGCCCCTCGGCCTTGTGATTGGTACATGAGAAGCCCGCCCGCATCCCGGATTCACGGGCCGTCATAATGACCCGCCGCTCGTTTTCTGTAAGATAATCATAATGGTGCAGATAATCCGCTCCGGTCTCCTGCGGCGAGAACTTCGAACAGCAATATCGAAAGAACGGATCGTCCTGGGGATTGCAGACGTCCGCATAATATTGGCCGAAGCCCTCGGGGTATGTGTTCAGGATAATTGGCTTCCGGCTGCGTAAGTCCGCATAGATAACGCGATCAAAGCCATGCCACGCAAAATAATCCTGGATTTCGTCCCAGACCATGGCGCCGCTTGTCGCCTCCACCATGCGGTCCAGAACCGGCTCGATTGTCACGTTGTTCCACCCCACCTATGGATTTCCATAGATTGCGCAGCTTGCGCCAGAAATGTCTATTGCCACTCAGTGTTTTGCTGATTTCCTCAGCAAGCGACAGCCGGGGGGCCGGATATGTTGCAACTTGGTGTGCAGCGCCAGTAAAGCGGGGCGCGAATTGATACAGCTGGTCTTCCCCACTGCGTTGGAGCGGCGCACATACCTGTTTAAAGCCTTTTGCCTGACGCTCGCTATGAGCGTGACCGGGGTACCTGCGCAGGCCGTCGTATATCCCGCTGAGGTCAACGCGCATATCGATGCCGAGATCGAGCGCTTCGTGGGGGCGCCCCGTTTTTTTCAGCTCGACCCGGACTATTTCGACTCGCCCGAGTGGCATAGCCAGGAACGGTTTCCGTTCGGCGGCTCCCCTTATACCGACCATCGTGACTGGGGCATGTCGGACGCCGGAAAAGCCATCATGGCGCTCGAAGCCTTCGAGCGTCCGCTTCCCCATACCCGCTATCGCGTCAGTGTCAGCAATGTGCATGGCGACGCTGACTATCCAAACGTGTCCCGCCTCATCGAGGTAGTAAGGTTCAATGTCGGCCCGGCGCTGGCGGCCAATATCCAGGATGTTTATGGCGACCTGTTCACGCCAAGCCCAACCGATGTCGGCGTCGGCCGCCATGTGGCCTATCGCTTTGCCATGTTCACCTCGCAGGGCTTGCCCAATCAGATCGCGGCCGTTTCCTACCGCTTTCTGAGTGAGACAGAGGCGCGGGCCCAGGATTGTCTAGGCACACCCTGCCTGGCGCTGACTAACCCTGGTGACGAGGGTCGAAACTGGAACGACATTTCGGTCAACGAGGATGGCGACACCACCCCCTATCGGCGGCGCGATGATCGAGGATTGTCGATCCCCACTCGCGTCGCCGACCTGCTGAGCAGACAAACCCTGGTCGGCGACGACCTCGACATGGTGATTTCGAGCAATGTCATTGGCCAGGACACGATCACCAATGGCGTGATGTGGCGGCCCGATCGGCTGGAGTGGCACAAGCGCTGGGAACTCGCTGGACTTGCAGCGCGCTGGAGCCGGGCCATAAACCACGCTTCCATCACATCTGAACAGCCGGACCCCGGCTACCTCACCGCGGTCGACGTGGCGACGGAGCTGCCAGCCTGGCAATACACCCTGCTGTTCGAAACGAACGGGCAGCCGACGCGCCGGTATGATGTGCTGACCAACGGAGACGGCGCATCTTTTCGCGCCGATGGTCTCGATATTGTCGGCGTCTCTGACATGCCCGGTTGGGCCTATGGCCGCATGCCTGGAATTGATACGGCGCTGAAATTTTATCCCTCGCGTGGTTTCCCGATTGAAGCGCCTCTGTTGACCAGCCGTGTCTTCGATACCGGGCGGCGGGAACAGATGGGGGAGTATGTGGCGCGCGAATTGCGGCTCGTCGCCTCCATTCCCCACGCGACCGATGGAACGCACCGCGTCTGGACCGGCCCAATCTGGGCCATAGATGAGCTGCCGGCCGCCCCCGGCTTACCCGAACTGCCCGGCTCGCCATTTGCTGGCACGGCTTTGGGCCTGTCCATACTCCAGGCCTATGTGGGGAAGGCACTGGCCAATTGGGGACTGGTCGTTCGCGCCGAAATCACCATCCATCTTGGACTGAGCCCCACCGATATCGACCGGCTGACGCTCGACGCCACTGACAATACGCGGATGAGCCTCGGCTCGACCGCCAGGCAGACCGTCCGCATCCGCGTTGGCGGGTTGCAGGCGGCGCCCGAGGGCGCCTTCGCATCAGAGTTTTCTGACGCGCCGCTCTTGGGAACGGGTCTTTGGACCGGCACGCTGCCGCCCTCGACAGTGCCCCTTCTCGATAACTGACAAAAAGGTTTCTCTGGAGCCGCATCAGATGTTCACGCCCATCACCATTCAACCCAGGCAGGCCCGATAATGTGGGACTTTTCGATTTCTCGTTCGCTCGGGCTCATGGGCAAGACCATGCCCTTCGTCCTGCTGCGCGTGGCCGTCTATTTCGGCATTGCGGCGGCCTATGTGATCGTTACCGGGACGGGTGCCGGCATTGGCTGGGGCGTCGGCGCTCTTGGCGATGAGGGATTCCGGGCCGGTTCGATTTTTTGGGGCGGCGCCATCGGCTTCGGGGTCACGGCCGGCGTGCTCTACTTCCTGCGTGAATATATTCTCTACGTCGTCAAGGCCGGCCATATCGCCGTGCTGGTCGAACTGCTCGACGGGAGGCAGATGCCCGAAGGCAAGTCGCAGGTGTCCTACGCGATCTCCGTGGTAAAGCAGCGCTTCGGCGAGGCCAGCGTGCTCTTCGCAGTCGACCAATTGGTCAAGGGTGTACTGCGCGCCGTTACCGGGCTGGTGCAGGGGATTCTGTCCTTCCTGCCCATTCCTGGCGTCCAGCAGATGGCAGGCATTCTGCGCGCCTTTCTCAATATCGCGGTGGGTTTCATTGACGAGGTGATCCTCGCCTATGCCATCCGCACCGGCTCGACCAATCCCTGGGGCTCCGCACGGACGGCGCTGGTGCTCTATGGGCAGAATTACAAACCCATGCTCAGGAACGCGGCCTGGCTGACCCTGATCGTCTATGGCCTGTCGTTTCTTGTGTTCCTGCTCATGCTCGCACCGGCGGCGGCGCTGGTTTATTTCATCCCCGGCGCCTGGTCGGCGGGCGGTTTTGTTTTTGCCCTGCTTTTTGCCTGGGCGGTGAAAGCCGCGCTGATCGAACCCTTCGCCATCGCCTGCATGATGGACGTCTATTTCCGCACCATCGAGGGCCAGGTGCCCAATGCGGAATGGGACGCCAAGCTCTCTGGCATGTCCAAGCAGTTCAGCAAGATAAAGGACAAGGCAGTCGGCTGGCAGCCAACGTCCGCACAAAGAACAGATGGTTCCGCCATGCAGGGCGGAGCGGCGACATGACTATTCATCACATCATCGGAGGGACGTCCGTCATGCGGGGTCGATTGAAGACATTTGGACGCGCGGCGCTGGTGAGCGCGGTGGCCAGCCTGGCCATGCCGCTGGTGGCACAGGAATCGGACAGCGCCTCTATCCTCATCTACGACGCCTCGGGCTCGATGTGGGGCCAGCTTGATGGTGGCATTTCCAAGGTCGAAGTGGCCCGTGAGGTGATCGGGGACTTCTTCGTCAGCCGCGACAATTCCATTCCGCTCGGCGTCATTGCCTATGGCCATAACCGGCGCGGGGACTGCTCGGACATCGAAGTCGTCGCCCATGTTGGAATCAATGACCCGGTGGGGCTATCGGCCAGCCTCAACCGGCTCAATCCGCGCGGCATGACGCCGATCACGGATTCGCTGTCGCTGGCCGCCTCGATGATCCCGCCGACGGCGGAATCCGCCGACATCATCCTCGTCACCGATGGGCTCGAAACCTGCGAGGCCGATCCTTGCGCGCTCGCAGCACGTCTGGCCAATGAGGGCATTGCCATCCGCGCCCATGTGGTCGGCTTCGGCCTGACCCGGGAAGAGGGCGAGGTCATGGCCTGCGTGGCCGATGCCACGGGCGGGCTGCTGCTCACCCCGCAGACTGGGCAGGAACTGGCCGATGCCCTGCGTCAGGTGGCGCAGGTGGCTCCGGCGCCGGAGCCTGAACCCGAACTCGTTGTGGAAGCGTTCTTTGATATCGGGCCAAAGGCAGAGGCCGGGCACGATTATCGCATTTCGTTCAAGGGCTCGGCGCGCAACGTCGACTATGCAGGTTTCACACGGCGCGGCGAGGGTGCGCCGGACGTCAGCCCCTCCTATGGCGTGCTGGGCGGGGGCGCCACCGGCAATAACCCCTTCACCAGAACGGCACCACGCGCGCCAGGAGAGTACGACTTGATCCTTGCTGTACCTGGCCAGGGTATCATCGCGCGCCAGCCGATTGAAGTCGTGGCCCCATCAAACGGCTTCGACGCCATCGGTTCGGTGCAACCAGACACCCGTTTCGAGTTCACATGGCGCGGCCCCAATCAGGTCGGTCAGCGCATAGTGGTCGCCCGCCCTGGTGCTGCTCCCAACGATTATTTCCAGAGCTGGGGCTATCCCTATAGTAACCGGCAGGTCCAACGCATGGGCTTGCGGGCACCGGCAGATCCAGGCATCTACGAACTCCGCTATATCTCCGGCAACCAACAGGAAATCCTGTTCTCTCGCGAATTCGGCGTTGGTGTGCCCTTCGAAGATAGCGACGGCGCTAATACCGCCGATCTCGCGGCTCAGGCGGCCACTGCAACCCAGGCCGCACCTGGGCAGGATGACCTGCCCATGGTTCCGGCCACGTTCCGCCTGCCGCCGAGCTTTCCGCAGGAGCCGCATGAATGGTCGGCGATTCCGCTCGATCCGGACATGAGCCCGGAAGCCTGGGCGCCCTCGGGCAAGACGGTCAATGGCGAGGGCATGTTCGAGCCCGGCCGCTATGAGGTCACTGCGAATTGGGGGCCGAAGGACACGTTCAAGGGTGTGGTGGAAATCCTGCCCGGCCAGGTCAATGACTTTGTCATCCCCGTCATGAGCGAGGAAGACCCGTTTGTCCCGACGCTGGACGGCCCCTGGCAGGTGCTGGGCGTGCCGCCCTATCAGGTGCAGGCGGGTGCGGATCGACTTCTGACGCTGGCCCTCGAACAGGCTTATCCCGATGCGCCAATCGGCGGCAGTTGGACCGCGCAGGACATGCTGGCCGGGCCGCAGGCGGCGGGCCGGGAAGGTGCGTTCACGACAGCAACCTTTGAGAATGGCGCGCTGCGCATGACCTTTACCGTCGGCGATCCTATTCCGGAGCCCATGACGCTCTATCTCACACCCTATGAGATCGGATATGCCGGAACGCTGTCCTCCGGCGCCATGGGCATCAGCGTCGTCATGTGGCCCGGCGGCTATACGCCGCCCTCACTGGCCGAGATGCGCGAAGCCGTGCACGGTCCCGCGCCGGCCGACTTTGTCGAGATGACCTCGTCGGCACCTTTGGCCGCGCAGGCTGGTGAAGCCGCGGCGGCAGACAGTGTGCCGGTACGCCTTCGCACGCCTTTCGAGATCGGGGACGTGGGCGTGCAATGGTCAGCCATCCGCACCGATGTGCAGGAAATGGACGTCGCCTTCGCCAGCAACGACCTTGAGACCAGCTTCGTCACCAATCTGGCTGCCGGTGGTACCTATGAAGTGGAGGGCGTAAATTCCGATGTCGGCATCTATGTTGCCGATACCATCACCATCGATCCAAATGGCCGCAACGATTTCGAAATCCCCCTGGGACAGGGCGGCGATTCCCCCTCAACGCAATCCGGCCTTGGCGACGATGTCGCCTTCGTCTGCAACAATACGCCGGCTGGCTGCCCGGTCAGTCACGCAGCCAGCGGCATCTCGCTGACCCTGCCGAACGACTGGGCGATGAGCGAGCCCTATTTCTACGAGACGGCGGGCGGGGCGGGCAGCGACCTGCCGACAGCAACCTTCTTCTGGGAGAGCTTTGGCGCGGTCAACACGATCGAGCTCAATCCCCGCCAGTGGCTCGCCTCCAATGGGCCCTGCGCTTCGGTTGGCGCCGGCCAGCTTTGCTACATGCAGGGGCAGGACATGATGCTGGACGTGGTCTTCGGGATGATCCGTGACACGCTGGTCGTCTCGCCGGCCGGTATGCAGGCGGAGACCACGCTGCCCGTGGATTTGGGAGGGATGTCTCCCCAGGAATTCATGACCCGTCTCGGCGTCAATTGAGGATCGCTACATGTTCAGAATGTTCAAATTCGCATCCCTCACGACGGTTCTGGTCCTGTCCGGCCTTTGGACCAGCATGCCCGCCTTTGCCGTTTCTGCACAAATCGCCATATGCGGATCGTCCGGCTGCACCTGCCGCGTATCCAATGACAGCATCGATACGCTTGCCACGCAGATGCCTGGTGCCTTTCCGGCAAGCTACGAGACCAAGACGCTGGTGAGTTACGATGGAGAGTTCTACTGGTCGTCTCTCAGCCCGGCCCAGATCGATCGCAAATATGGCGGCACCGGCTCATGCCCGCTGGAACTGACCGACAATTCGGGCATGGAGGATGGGCGCTGGCAGATCAGCGTGGGGACCACGGACACGTCCGCCTGCAAGATGGTAGGCGGCCAGATCGCCGCCGGTGGCATGACCGGCGAGACGCGGATGATCGAATGGGGGCGTGAGTTCCACCCTGACAAGCTGTTCATGGAATCCGCCGGCATGGTGCGCTGGAGCAAAACTGGTCTGCAGACCTGGCGCGGCGTTCTCGTCGACGAGCGTATGTCCGCCAATGGCGGGTCGTCCGGCGCCAGCGTCATTCACATTGTAAGCGTCGATAGCGCGACCCAGGTGAGCGGCAGCACGGTGTTCGAATATGATCTCAACATTCCCGGTCTCGACGCCGCAGCTGCATCCGTCATCGCAGGAATGCAGTGCAAGACCGTGACGCCGTTCGCCGCCCGCAAGATCGGATGACGGACGGCGCACCTGAGATCATCGAGCTGCGCTTTGGCAGCTTTTGGCGGAGTCTTTCATGGTTTTCTAGGTCCGAATTGGGGTCGAGACCTGCCGATCCCCAACGCGCCCCATTTCAGCCGTCCGGACCGGGCTTGTGATTTCCCAAAAGCCGACATTCGCCGACCCATCCACCTCGGTGAAAGGTGGCGTTCAGCGGATCGTATCCGTCCATGGCGGCATTGCTCCATCAGCAAGGCGTAGAGCTGCTTGGACGCTCGTGGAAACGCCGGCCGATACGCTGCAAAAGGTGTGCAGTGACCAGTTGCACCCACCGCCCCAAGTCGATCGCTCAGGGGCTCCGGCGCGTTCTGCGACGTCTTGTTGGGCTTGCGGCAATCTGCTTCCGGGACAAATCTAGCGGCCGCGTCTCAGCGGCTGTCTTCGGCGATGCTCCCATCGACCATGTAGATCTGACGGCGGCAGCGGGCAGCGATCTTTTCGTCATGGGTGGAGATCAGGAAGCCTGTACCGTCGGACGTGTTGATATCGGTCAGCAACTGCATGACCCGGTCGGCGCTTTCCCGGTCGAGGTTCCCAGTCGGCTCGTCGGCGAGCACCAGTTCGGGCGCATTCATCAGGGAGCGGGCGACGGCGACTCGCTGTTTCTGCCCACCAGAAAGCTGGCTGGCAAGATAGTCACGCCGATCCGACAACCCGACGCGATCAAGCAGTTCTCTTCCTCGCGCCCGGTCTTCCCGCCGCTCCCGCCCATAGCGCGCGGCGGCCGGAAACATCACGTTTTCAAGCGCGGTGAAATCTGGCAGTAGCAGGTGCGCCTGGAACACGAAGCCGATATGATCTGCGCGAGCGCTCCGGATCGCAAGGGTATTGATACAGCCCACAACCGTAAGAGCAGGTCCGCCTTTAGCCCCTCGGTGGTCTGAGCAGCGACTGCGCGGTGTAGACCAGAATCGCCATGCCGATCGCTCCGGCCGCAGCAACGCCGAGCAGCACAATCAGGTCGATCGGGCCGCCCAGGTCTGACGGACTTGAGCTGGTAATGGCCATGAGGAAGGCAACCGCCGCGACGGCGCCCACAGGCATGGACAGTTGCGCGAGGAGGAACTTCCTCCAACTTACCGCGCGGTCCCGGACCAGGACGGCGATATAGGCCACGGTCACCAGCACTGCCGCCGCGACCAGTCCCCAGAACAGTGGCGCGCCGAACATCTCCTGGAGGACGGCGAACATGGTTTCAAGCGTAAGTTCCTGCATGTCGCCCTCCTCTAGGCGTGACCGGTCATCATGGCGTTGTAGGTTGCCTTGAGCGCCACTTCCTTCATCAACCAGCTGATCCAGAGCTCCTCGAGAGGGGCAATGATGCCGGGGAAGGATGGAACAAGGTTATTCTTGTAGTCAAACTCGATCAGCATGGCCCGGCCGACCCGGGTAATCAGCGGACAGGAGGTATAGCCATCGTAGATGGCCGTACCCTCCCTGCCCTCGATGGCGGCGACGAGGTGGTCCTCGACCACCGGCACCTGCCATTTGACGCTGGCCGCCGTCTTGCCCTTGGGCACGCCGGCAACGTCGCCAAGGGCGAAGATTTCGGGATAGCGGAGGTGTCGCAGCGTCTGCTGGTCTGCTTCCACCCAGCCCTGGTCGGTCCACTTGTCGGCCCAGGACAGCCCGGACTGGCGCACGAAATCGGGCGCACGCTGGGGCGGTATGACATGGAGATAGTCGTATCCCATTTCCTGGGTGCCATCCTTGGTCTGGAATGTGGCGATGCGGCGGGACGGATCGACGGCCGTCAGCACATGCGAATAGGCGGCCTCGATGTCGCGTTGGCCAAAGAGCATGCGCACCTTTTCCGAGACGATGGGCACGCCGAACAAGGTTTCGTTCTGCGCCGCGTAGATGAATTTCGCCTTGCCCAGATTGCCCGCGCGTTCGGTCAGGTCATTGACGAGGAATGCGTGCTTGAGCGGCGCTCCTGCGCACTTCATTTCGGTTGCGGGGCGGGTAAAGATGGCCGTGCCACCCTCTTGGGTAAACCGCTGCGCAGCCTGCCAGGTCCGGGCCGCATATTCGGGCCCTGCATAAAGGGCGCCGATACCGTCCTTGCCCACCATATCGAGCGAGAAGCCCTCGATGGCACCATGGTCGAGCACCAACCCGGGCGCGACGACGAGGTAGTCATAGCCGATAGTCTGTCCGCCCTCTGTCGAAACAGTCTTGCTGACCGGGTCAACCGCCATCACCGATTCAGCGATCAGCGTGGCTTCCCGGGGCAGCCAGTCCGTGGTCTGTGAGACAACATAGCCGGGAGACTTGAGACCGGCCGCCACCAGGGTCAGGCCGGGCTGATAGAGGTGCTCCCGACGCGGGTCGATGATGGTGATGCTGGCGCCATCGAGGCGCCTGGCCAGGCGGTTGGCAAGCGCGGTGCCCGCGGCACCCGCGCCGATGATGACGATACGGGCATTGGTGCTGGTGCTTGGCTGTGCCTGGGCCACCCCGAGCGACAGGGCGCTCCCCGCCCCTGCAAGCGCGCCCAACTGCAAGAAATGTCTACGGTCCATGACGTATCTTTCCCTCAACAATGCCCGCACTATCTGCGGTTCCAGGGGTCGCAGCGGCGTGCCGCTACGACCCGGATTGCGATGCCCTACTGGGTCTTGGTCAGACGCAGGTACGGACGAAGCTCGTTCCAGCCCTGTGGGTAGAGCGACTTTGCGTCGGCATTGGAAATCGAGGGCGGGATGATCGCGTCCTTGCCGGGCTGCCAGTCGGCCGGCATGGAGAGCCGCTTGCCGTCGCTGGTCTGCAGCGCCGTGATGGCCCGCAGGATTTCATCGAAATTGCGCCCGACGCTCATCGGGTAGGTCATGGTCAGGCGGACCTTCTTCTTCGGATCGATGATGAACACCGTGCGCACGGCTGCGGTCTCGCTCTCGGCCGGATGGATCATGCCGTAGAGCTTGGCGACCCGCAGGTCGGGATCGGCAATGATTGGGAAGCCCACATTTGTGGACTGGGTATCGTTGATGTCCCCGATCCACTTGAGATGTTCCTCGACCGTATCGGTGGACAGCCCGATGGGCTTGGTATCGAGCGCCGCGAAACGGTCGGCAAGCTGGGCCGTGCGGCCCATCTCGGTCGTGCAGACTGGCGTAAAGTCGGCCGGGTGGCTGAAAAAGAAGGCCCAGCTGTCACCGATCCAGTCGTGGAAGCTGATGGGACCCTTGGTGGTCTCGGCCTGGAAGTCAGGTGCGGTTTCACCGATCAGAACGCTCATTGCACTATCCTCTGCTGTTGTTGAAAAAGGTGGTCACGGGCTGGGCCGGCTGGCCCATGCCAGGATGTCGGCGCTCGACATCGCACCGGAGACGCGAGCAACTTCCTTGCCGCCGCGAAACAGGATCATGGTGGGAATGCCGCGGATGCCGAGCCGCCCCGCCAGTTCCTGATTCTCATCCGAGTTCAGTTTGACGAAGCGCATGTCCGGTTCTCCTCGGCGCGCCGCTTCCTCGTATTGTGGCGCCATCGCCCGGCAGGGACCGCACCAGGGCGCCCAGATGTCGACCACGACCGGAATGTCGGAGCGGGCGATCTGCTTTTCGAGCATGCTGGTGGACAGGTCAGCAGGCTGCCCATCAAAGAGCGGCACGCCGCATTTGCCGCAGCGACCTGCGGCGGCATCATTGTCCCTGGATATGCGGTTGGTGGCGCCGCATTGTGTACATACGACATGGACCACGGCAGTCTCCCGAAGTTGAGCTATTGTTGCACGGCCTGGATATGGACTTTTTGATCTGGATCATGCCCTGCCGCCGATCGTGCCGACCGGATTGCCTCGATCGCCTGGTGCTGGCTGAGATGGGTGCTGCCGGACAGGTTGCGCAGGAAATCGGTCTCCCCCAGCCTGTCCATCACCGGCCCCTTGACCTCGGACAGGTGCAGCCGGATTCCCAGGTCCTTGAGGCGATGCTCCACCGCCTCAAGGCTCTCAAGCGCCGACATGTCGATGAAGTTCACCGCCGAGCACATCAGCACCACGTCCTTGAGGTCGGGGTTTTCAGCCGCAAGGTTGGTGACGAGGTCTTCGAGGTACCGCGCATTGGCGAAATAGAGGCTCTCGTCGATGCGAATGGACAGGATGCCGGGAACGGTCTCGACCTGGTGCCGCTTCACGTTGCGGAAATGCTCCGTGCCCGGCACCTGGCCGACGACGGCGGCGTGCGGCTTGGATGAGCGATAAAGAAAGATCAGGATGGAGGCGCCGACACCCAGCGCGATGCCGACCTCGACGCCAAGCAGCAGCGTACCCGCCAGGGTTATCGCCACGGCGGCAAAGTCCGCCTTGGAATAGTTCCAGGCCCGCTTGAGCACAGAGAAATCGACAAGCGTGAGAACGGCGAGGACGATGGTGGCGGCCAGCGTAGCCTTGGGCAGGACAGCAAGGAACGGCGTCAGCAACAGGGTGGCAATGGCGATGCCGATGGCCGTGAAGGCGCCGGCAGCCGGGGTGGCTGCGCCGGCGTCGAAATTGACGACCGAGCGGGCAAAGCCGCCGGTGACCGGATATCCGCCACCCAGGCCGGCGGCGATATTGGAAGCGCCCAGGCCGATCAGTTCCTGATTGGGGGAAATGCGCTCGCGGCGCTTGGCAGCTAGCGTCTGGGCTACGGAAATGGATTCGACAAAGCCCACGACGGAGATGATCAGAGCTGGCACCAGCAATTGCTGGATCGTGTCGAGACTGAAGCTGGGCAACGACAGCAGGGGCAGGCCCTGCGGCACATCACCGACCAGGGCGACGCCCTTGCTGCCAAGATCGAGCAGCACGGCCAGCGCCATGGTCAGGAAGACGACGAGCACCGGGCCGGCGCGGACGATAACCGTGGCAATGCTGGCCGGAACACCGAAACGGGCCAGCCAGTTCTTGAGATCGAGCCGGATCCACAGCAGCAGGCCGAGCGCCAGCGCCCCGATGGCGACGGTATAGACGTTGATGGTGCCGATATTGTCGATGATCGACGACAGCAACCCCGGCAAGGCATGGCCTTCGGTGCTGATACCGAGCAGCCCGCCGACCTGGCTGGTGGCGATGATGATCCCCGACGCCGTGATGAAGCCGGAGATGACCGGATGGGAGAGGAAATTGGCGATGAAGCCGAGGCGAAGCACGCCCATCAAGGTGAGCATGGCACCCGAGAGCAGCGCGAGGATGATGGCCGCGCTGGCATAGTCGGCGGTGCCCTCCGCCGCCATGCGGCCGACCGCCGTCGCAGTCATCAGGGACACCACGGCGACCGGCCCCACCGCCAGCGCCGAGGAAGTGCCGAAGATGGCATAGGCGATCAGTGGCAGGATGGACGCATAGAGACCTACTTCCGGCGGCAATCCAGCGAGCAAGGCATAAGCCAGTGACTGCGGGATCAGCATGATCGTGACAATCAGCGCCGCCACCAGGTCGCTGGTGAAGGTCTGGCGGTTATAGCGGCTGCCCCAGTCGAGGATGGGGAAATAGGTCTTGAAGTTCATCGGTGTTCCAGGAGGGCCGGACGCCCAGGTCAGCGAGAGAGCGTGGCGTAAAGGCTGCCGGCGCGGGCACCGGAGCGGCAATAGCCGAGCATGGGCTTGGGCATCGTCTCCCAGGCCTGATGGAAGCGGATGATCTGGCCCTCGCCCAGCATGCCCGACACCGGGATATGGACGATCTGGAGCCCCTCGGCTTCGGCGGCACGCGCCACCTCTTCGAAGCTCGGCTGGCCGGACTCTTCATTGTCGGGCCGGGCACAGAGGATCGACTTGTAGCCGGCCGCGGAAACGGCCTTGATCTGCTCGGGGGTGATCTGGCCGGTCACGGCGAAATCGTCGCTTAGCTTGCGGGGGTTCATTCCACTGACTTTTGGCTTGAGAAAAGAAAACATGGTGTGTCTCGGCAATAGAGGACTGATCCTCCGCCACAATGGCGGAGGACGGTGGCGAACGGGTCGGATGACCAACGATTACAGGCCGTTGACCGGCACCTTGAGGAAGGTCTTGCCATCCTCATCCTTGGGCGGAAGCTGGCCGGCACGCATATTGACCTGCAGCGACGGGATGATGAGCTTGGGCATGGCCAAGGTCGCGTCCCGCTCCTCGCGCATCTTGACGAAGGTGTCTTCGTCGGTGCCTTGGCCGACATGGATATTGTGGTCGATCTCGTCGCCCACCGTGGTTTCCCACTGGATGTCGCGACCGTTCGGGCCGTAGTCGTGGCACATGAAGAGGCGCATTTCGCGCGGCAGGGCCAGAACACGCTGGATCGAGCGATAGAGCGTGCGGGCATCGCCCCCGGGGAAGTCGGCACGGGCCGAGCCACCATCGGGCATGAACAGCGTGTCGCCGACAAAGGCGGCATCGCCCACCACATGGGTCATGCAGGCGGGCGTGTGCCCCGGCGTGTGCATAACATGGGCGGTCAGCGTACCGATCTGGTAGGTGTCACCATCCTTGAAGAGCCGGTCGAACTGGCTGCCGTCCCGCTGGAACTCGGTACCCTCGTTGAAGATCTTGCCGAAGGTATCCTGGACAATGGTGATGTTCTCACCGATTCCCAGCTTGCCGCCGACCTTGGACTGGATGTAGGGCGCACCGGAAAGATGGTCGGCGTGAACGTGGGTCTCGATCAGCCATTCGACGACCAGGCCGTTCTCCTTGATGAAGGCGATGATCTTGTCGGCGCCGTCATAGGTGATGCGGCCAGCGGCATAATCGATGTCCATGACGGAGTCGACCACGGCACAGGAGAACGAATTGGGATCCTTCACCACATAGGAAATGGTGTTGGTCGGTTCGTCGAAAAAGGCCGTTACCTCGGGCTTCACCGACAGATCAGGGGTGAATGGAATGGTCATTCTTGGCTCCTTTCACAAAGGTTCAGGCGTTTTTCAGGCTGCGCTGGGCGAACGCGGTCCGGACGGTAAAGGCGGCGAATATTCCGGCCAGCATCGAGCCGACAAAGGCCCAGGCCGAAGTCTCGCCCAGTCCCAGTGCGGGGATTGCCCCACCGGGACAGAAGCCGGAAATGCCCCAGCCAATGCCGAATACGGCCGAGCCGGCGATCAGCGGCACATCCAGCTTGCGGCTGGTGGGCAGGTGAAATCGGCTTTCGCAGACCGGCTTGTCGCGGCGCAGCACAAAGCGGTAGCCGATCGCGGTGACGGCCAGGGCCGATCCCATGACCAAAAGCAGGGAAGCATCCCAGGTTCCGGCCACGTCGAAGAAGTTGAGCACCTTGGCGGGATTGGCCATGCCGGAAATGGCAATGCCCGTGCCGAAGATCAGGCCGAAAATGCCGGCGAGCACGATGCGCTGCATCAGAAGCCTCCCAGGAGGTGACGGATAGTGAAGACCGTGGCGACGGCCGAGACCATGAAGGTTGCAGTGGCGGCGATGGACCGCGGCGACAGGCGGGCCATGCCGCAGACGCCGTGGCCGGAGGTGCAACCCGAGGCCAGGAACACGCCGACGCCGACGATAAGCCCGCTGATCACAATCCAGGGCGTGGGCACGGGCGACACGAAGCCGACGTCATAGCCGGACAGTGCTGTCAGCAGCGCCGGGGCTACAATGGCGCCCGACAGGAAGGCGGCGCGCCAGGCCCAGTCGCTGGACACCGGGGGCAACAGACCTGACAGGATACCCGTCATGCCGGCGATGCGGCCATTGAAGGCCATGAGAAGAACGGCCGAGAGGCCGATCAGCGCGCCGCCGAGCAGTGCGCTGATGGGAGTGAAGTCAGTCATTGATCCGAACTTTGCAGGTGGAGAAGCCGAGAATTCGATAGAGCGGGCAGAAGCGCACCACGGCGGTGGCGATCAAAACGAGGCCGATCAGTGCGGCGCCCCATTGCAGCAGCGGGGTCCCCGCCAGGCCCAGACCGGGAACAAAAGCCGCAATGGCCAGGGCAAGGCCCAGCACGATACGGATGACGCGATCTGCCGAGCCGACATTGGTGTTCATCTCAACCTCCTTGAAATTGGTCGCCAAAACGGCGATAAGCGAATAGTCGTAAGTTCGTATATACGAGAATTCTAATATGATCAATATGGATCTTTCCAGAATGGAGCAGAATGCCGATCAGGCCAGCCAGCTCCTGACTGCCATGGCCAATCCCAAGCGTCTGCTGATCCTGTGCAACCTGCTTGATCAGGAACTCAATGTCAGCCAATTGGCGGAGCGGGTCAATCTGGCGCAGTCTCCCCTGTCCCAGCACCTCTCCAAGCTGCGGGCATGGGGATTCGTAAAGACGCGCCGCGACGGCCAGCAGGTGAACTATTCGCTGCAATCGGACGATGTGCGCCAGGTGCTGTCCACGCTCTATGGCATATATTGCGCCGACTAGCGGCAGGTTGATCGCGAACGCGCTAGGCAGTCCCAGGTCAAACAGGTTCAATCCTCATGCGAGATCGGTCAGCCTTGGTAATTCGGTTCTAGTGAGACAGCAGTATCGGCAGACGTACAGCTCGCAGGATCGATTGCGTTGCGCCTCCCAGGATGATCTCCTGCACGCGATTGCGCCGGACTGCTCCCATGACAAGCAGGTCGGCGTCCTGGCTGATGGCTACCGCTTGCAAGATATCGCCGATTGGCGAAGTGCCGCGTGTTCTGGACAAATGCTGCGCCTTCACACCGCGGCGCAGCAGAAAGCTCTGAATGCCCGACAGGCCACCTGGATCGACAGTCTTGTCGTCGCCGACCGTAACGATCGACACGATATCGGCGCGCGTAAGGATCGTCATCGCATCGCGCAGCGCCCGGGCGGCAAATGAGCCACCATCCCACGCGACGACGACCTTCAATGGCGTTGACCGTATTTCGGCCACAGGCACGGCTGCCTCCTGGGGCGGAACAACCATGACCGGGCCACCCGAACCGAAGATGACCGCCTCTGCGTCGGCCCGCCGATGCGGATCGGCGCCATCCAGAGCCAGGGCCGTCAGATCATGATACCGCGTGATCGGCAGCAGACAATCGATGAACGTCTCCGGGCCGCAGCGCAGCGCAGCGACTTCAAGCGGCAGTTCCAGGCTGGCAGCGCGTTCCTCAACCCATTTGCGCGCGTTTCCGGCTCGATCGCGATTGAGTGCTTCAACCTCCAAAGCCATGTTGGAGGCGCCCAGCAGCGCCTCACCCAAGGCGCTGTGAATGGGCGCTATCTCCACTTCCTGAACCAGCGCCTTCACCCTGGCACCGAGTCTGGCAGACAGGCTGAGCGCCCGCCCAAGCCCGACATTGGAGACGACATCGGGATAGGTTGTTATCGGAAGCAGGACATCCATGGTCTGTGTCTCCTCTCGGGCATCGCCTGGGGGGACGCCCCCACTAGTGCCTCGCGATCTGAGCGGCAGTGTCAAGAGTACGGTCATAGACAACCGTAACGTTGGTCGTGGCCCTCCTCTAGTAACGCTACGCCCGGCAAAGTGGTGCTGCTTTGATCTGGCTCAAATCCCAGCCGAGACCGCTGCGCTACTCTGCAGCACGAAGGCTCAGCCGGATTCCGGCACGTTTCATTTGGTCCAGGGTTACCCGATCCGTGCAAACGTACCGGCGACAAGGCCAAAAAGGAGAACAAGATGTTGAGCGATGTACTGGTGCCGCTGCTGACCTATCCCGACGTGACGGCGGTGGATGTGGCGGCCATGCTGCCTGATTTCGTCGCCGGCTTTGCCGCTCATGTCACCTTCCTCCCTGTCGAGGTCGACGTGCCGGATCTGTCCAACCGGTGGGGTGCATCGCTGATCGCCCTGCCGCAGATGATTGCGGATGTGGAGGCCCGAAGCCGCCAGGCCGCCCACCAGCTCAAGCAGGCGACAATAGCCGCCAAGGGCTCAGTGACCATCCACCACCAGATGGTCCGGGTGGCGCTTGGACAGACCGGGCCGGCGCTCCTGCCATTCACCCGCTATCACGATTTGTGCCTGCTCCCGACGAGCGCGGGTTCTGCGGAGAAAGCCATGCTCGCCGAGACCATCATCTTTGGGTCCGGACGGCCGGTAATGGTGGCTCCCGAGCGCGATCTGGGCGCCTATGACCTAGGCGCGGTTGCCATCGGCTGGGATGGTGGCAGCTGCGCCAGCCGCGCCGTGTTTGATGCACTTCCGATCCTGGCAAAGGCGCGCACGGTCACCGTGCTGACCGCGTCCGACGACAAGCCGCAGGCCCCATCTTCGGTGCAACGCGTCATCGACTATCTTGGCAGGCACGGCATCACCGCGACGCATCGCGACACCCGTCTGCGGGATGGCGACATCGGCCACAGCCTCATGGCCAGCACAACCGAACTGGGCGCCGGACTGCTGGTCATGGGCGCCTATGGCCACAGTCGCCTGCGCGAATTCGTTTTTGGCGGCGCCACCAAAACGGTGCTGCAAGGCCCCACAGTGCCGGTATTGCTGTCGCACTAAGTGGTGGGCGAGGGGCTGTGCCGGAGCAGCAAGCCGCCGTCGTCGCCAGCTGAAGGCCCAGCTTTGACGGCTTTACAGACCGCAGGGGATGGCTAACCCTGAAGAACTCAGGCTGACCCGGAAATGGCTAGGTCGGCAAACGGGGGATGAACGTCTTGCCTTCAGCACTGCACGACCGCCTGAACATGGCCCTGTTGACAATCGCCCTGGCTGGGTTGGCCAGCGGATTAGTGCTGATGATGGCCGGGCAGGCGCCACTGGCCACACTGGCCTGGTCGGCCGGCGTACTTCCGGTCCTCGTCGCGCTGCTGGTGGAAATCGTGCGGAGCCTGGTAAAGGGCGAAGTGGGCCTTGATATCGTGGCTGCCCTGTCAATGTCGGCTGCCCTGTTCTTTGGCGAGACACTGGCGGCCGCCGTTGTCGCCTTGATGTATTCGGGCGGGACTTTCCTCGAGAGCTTTGCCGAGGGCCGCGCCCGTCGCGAAATGACCGACCTGCTCTCGCGCGTGCCGCGGACAGCGACAAGGCACAGCAACGGCGCGCTCGAAGAAAAACCACTGGACGACATCCTGCCGGGCGACCTGCTGTTGATCCGGCAGGGCGATGTGGCGCCGGTGGATGGAACCGTGCAGAGCCAGCGCGCCATGCTGGACCAGTCGGCGCTAACGGGCGAATCCATGCCGGTGCGTCTGGACGATGGCGACGAGGTGATGAGCGGCTCGACCAATGCAGGCGACGCCTTCGACCTGCGGGTCACGCGGCGCGCTTCGGAAAGCACCTATGCCGGCATCGTCCGGTTGGTCGAGGCGGCGCAGACCTCAAAGGCGCCGATGGCGCGGCTGGCGGATCGCTACTCGCTGCTGTTCCTGGGCGTCACGGTCGTCATCGCCACTGCTGCATGGTGGTTGAGCGGCGATCCGATCCGCGCCGTGGCCGTGCTGGTGGTGGCAACCCCCTGTCCGTTGATCCTTGCCGTTCCGGTGGCTTTGGTAGCAGGTATGTCGCGCGCGGCCCATTATGGCGTGCTGATCAAGGGGGCAAAGCCGCTGGAAGCCCTGGCGCGCATAAAAGTCCTGGTGCTGGACAAGACGGGCACGCTGACCGATGGGCGCCCCCAGATCGTTGCTATCGAGCCGCTGGGGGCTGTGACGGCCGATGCGGTGCTTGCACTGGCCGCCTCCCTCGAACAGGCCTCCAAGCATCCGATGGCGCGGGCCATTGTCGGCGCCGCCCGCGCGCGGAGCGCTGTCCTCGAAATTCCTCAGCAGGTACTGGAAATGCCTGGCGAGGGCCTGGCCGGCATGGTTGGTCGCCACCAGGTGGTCGCGGGCAGCGCCGGCTTTGTCGCCGCGCGCATCGGCGCAGCGACGCCCGAAAGCCAGATCATGGCGGTAGGCTCGGCCCTCGTGGCGGTGGCCATCGACGGTCAGCTGGCCGGGCATATCGTCATGGCCGATGCCCTGCGGGCTGGAACGCCGGGCCTGTTGGCGGGGCTGCGTGGCGTGGGAATTAGTCGTATCGTGCTGGCAACCGGCGATCGGCAGGCGGTGGCAGAAGCGGTCACCCAGGGCCTGGAGCTCGATGCCATCCACGCCGAGCTGACGCCAGACCAGAAGGTGGCGCTGGTGCTGGCGGAGCGTGAGCGTGGCCCCATTATGATGGTCGGCGACGGGGTCAACGATGCGCCGGCTCTCGCTGCCGCCGATGTGGGGGTGGCCATGGGTGCGCGCGGGGCGGCTGCATCGGCGGAAGCGGCCGATGTCGTGCTGTTGGTCGATCATCTTAATCGCCTGCTGCCCGGCGTCGAAATCGCGCAGGGCGCGCGCCGGATTGCGCTGGAGAGCGTCGTGGCCGGCATTGGCCTGTCGGTGCTGGGGATGATTGCCGCCGCCTTTGGCTATCTGACGCCGGTGCAGGGGGCATTGCTGCAGGAAGCAATCGACGTGGCGGTTATTTTGAATGCGTTGCGGGCGCTGCGTATCACGCCCCGGTCATCCGCCTTGCCAATAGGAGAACCCAGAACATGAGATTGTTGTTGCGCGCCATGCTGCCCGTGCTTGTGGCCATGGGCAGTTTCGCCGTCGCGGGCCCAGGCGCCGCGCAGCCATATGATCCCGTGGAAATGGGACAGGAGCTGGTGGGCATGTACTGCGCGGACTGCCATGCCATCGCGGCCACCGGCCAGAGCCCGTTTCCGCCCGCGCCGCCGTTTCGGGAACTGCAGCTGCGCTATGATGTGGAATTGCTCAACGAGGCGCTGGTCGAAGGCCTGACGGCCCATCCGGACATGCCTGAATTCGAATTCGACCCCGAGCAGGCCGCCGCAATCATCGCCTATCTCAAGTCGTTCGAACCCTAAGGGCAGCGTCTGCCCTTGTTTTCAGACCAGTAGCTGCAGCATGCCGTACCAGTTCTTTAGCGAGGAGAAGCCGATGTATACCCATATTTTGATCGCCACCGATGGTTCCGAACTGGCCGAGAAGGGCCTTGAACAGGGCCTGGCCCTGGCCAAGCCGCTCAATGCCAAAGTCACGGTGCTGTCCGTTTCAGAACCGCTGCGCCAGGACATGGCGAGTGCAGCGCGCATGGGCGGCATCGATGATCCCGTCACCCGCTATGACCAGCAGATAGAAGCGATCATGAAGGATCGGTTTGCCTCCATCGCGCAACGCGGCTCCGAATATGGCATTGCGGCCGAGCTTGCCCATGAGATCGACATCTCCCCTGCCGAGGCCATTGTCAGATACGCCCAGCTCAACGGCTGTGACCTCATCGTGATGTCCTCGCATGGCCGTCGTGGCGTGCAAAAGGTGTTGCTGGGCAGCCAGACATCGGAGGTGCTGGCGCATACCACCATCCCGGTGCTGGTCGTTCGCTAGGCAAGCGCCGGCGTGACGCCGCACGGCGATCCGATCCGGCCCGGTCGATCGGCCCCGTTGAAGCGATGCCTAGCCTTGCTCCCCAAGGCGCAACAGGAGAACCTTTTTCGATGAGCAAACCGTCTGTGCCCCGGCACATCACGCTGGCGACCGACCTGAGTTCCCGCAGCGATCGCGCCTATGATCGTGCGATGGCGCTTGTCCGGGCCTGGCAGGCGCGGATCCAGATCGTTCATGCTGTCGAGGCGTTCCAATATACGTTCTGGAGCCAGGGGCCATCTTGGCGCCGCTCTGATCCGGTGGCGATCGCCCAGCGCAAACTTGCGCGTGAATATCCCGACTGGCCTGCGGTCGGCGCCTCACTGGTGGTCAAGAATGGCGATGCCTATGAACTGGTGACGGCGGCCGCGCGGGACCAGGCGTCCGAACTGGTGGTCACTGGCATCGCCCATGACGAGACCTACGGCGCCGACAAGCTGGGCCGGATGGTCGTCGAGCTGGTGCGAAACGGGCCGGCGCCAGTGCTGGTGGTCAAGCGACGGGGGCATAAGCCCTATGAGCGCATCGTCGTCGCCAGCGATCTATCGGAGGTGTCGCGGCAGGCGGTCGAGTTGGCGCTTGCGGCGTTTCCCAACGCTCAATTCACGCTGTTCCATGCCTTTGACCTCCCCTATAGGGGGCTGGTCGACGATATGGCCAATATCGAAAGGGACATGCGGGCGGCCGAAACGGAGCGGGCGCGGGACTGGCTCCGCGAGACAATCGGTTCCAGGCTAGATTCGGTGGAGGTTGTCGCCGAGATGGGTCCCATCGCCTCCAATGTCACGAAATATGTGGCCGACAAGCAGATCGAACTGGTTGTCGTGGGATCTTCGGGCCGCTCCGGCCTGGCCGTCGCCTTGGTTGGCAGTGCGGCTGTCGAGATCCTTGAACAGGTCGATTGCGACGTTTTGGCGGTGCGCCAGCAGTGAGCCGGCGGCGCGCTGGCAGGGGCCGGCGGGTTCAGCGCGCCATTCCCGTAAGCTCGATCTCCAGAGCCCCGGACAGATCCACCGCGGAATCGTAGAGCAGTTCAAGCGCATAATGGGGGTTGTGGACGTGGATCGCGGCATCCGCCCCCACGAACTTCCAGTTATAGGCGGCCTTGAGCAGGCGCGGCGTCCAATTGGCATAGGCAACGGGCGCTCCATCGTTCTGGTCCGCCAGGCCATCGCCATTATGATCGGCAAAGAAGTAGGGGTGATGCGCTGCATCGAAAACGATGGGCGTGCCGACAACCTCGCGGGCATAGTCGGCCATCAGTGTGAAGAGGCGCTTCCGATTGGCGGCAATGTCGACGGCGATACCCTGTTCGAGGTTGCCGCTGCCATCATGGCTCTGGCGCGAGATGCGAATATCATGCGACTCGCCCGTCTCGTGGCAGGTCAGGCAGGTTTCCTGGCTGACCGTCAGGTTGTGCGGCTCGTGGCAGGATATGCAGGTCGAGACCGGCCGCGCATGCACGAAGCGCGGCTCGTAGGTCTTTCCCGGATAGTGATAGCCCAGCGCCCCCGTACCGCCCAGCAGGCTGGCTGCGGCCGTGGCATAGTGCGGGTTGATGAAGCGCAGCTCGGCATCCACGACGTCTTCGGGGCGCTCGGCCACGGCCCTTTCAACGGTGACGCTGGCGGCGCGCCCCGAGTGGCAGGTCATGCAGGCTGCCTCGAACCCGGTAACCGGGTGTTGCTGGCCGGAGGGCAAGGTGACGTGGGTGACGGTCTGCAGTCCTGGGCTGTGGCAGGTATCGCAGTCGACGACGCCTCCGACGGGAATTGGTGATTGTGGCAGGCCCGGCTCGCTGCCGTCCAAGCCATGGAGCGAGCGGAATCCCGCGCCGGAATGGCAGGTGGCGCAGACAGGCGGAATCTCACCCTCGTCATTCCAGTGCGCAAAAGATTCCGAGTGGGCATCGGCGTGGCCCGAGCGCGCCCATTGCATGATTTCCTCGATATCGGGCGTGCGCGTCGGGCTCTGCGCGGAGGTTGCGACAACCGCGAAGAGCAGTGGAATGCTGCCTGCCAGCAGAAAGTGTCGCATGCGCATCGGCCTTGCCCCCTCGCTTAACTCGTGAAAGACTCGTTGGCAGACTGCAGATTGTCAAGCGTGCCCTTCGGGCAGATTCGTCCGGCTGGCGCGGCATGCGGGGAGATAAGGATATATTTGGACTAGGACGGGGGCTCTCCATTCCCCTTGGCACGCCAAATCCCCTGCCGACGGCGCCCGAGACGCTCATAACGGACGAGGCCGGGCTGAGCGTCAATGACCTTGCCGATTTGCGCGTCGAACCGCTGGTGTCGCAGGGGGATATCGTCAAGCAAGGCGCGCCTGTGCTGCGCGACCGCCGCCATCCCGAATATGTCATCACCGCGCCCATGGCAGGCCGCGTCACAGAGCTTGAGATGGGCGCCGGGCGGCGACTGGGCAGTATGGTATTTGCGGCAGAGACGCGCCAACTACAGCATCGCTATGATGCGCGCGCCGCAGCAGCAGAGATTGCCGAGCGGGCTGGCAGTTCTGCATTGCGCGCGCTCTTGCAGGAGACAGGCCTGTGGCGGCGCTTCAACGTTCGCCCCTTCGGCCGCCCTCCCAAGGGCGACGCCATGCCGGCGGCCATCTTCGTCATGGCGGTGGATACGCGGCCCCTCGCAGCCAGCCCCCGGATTGCGCTTGATGAGGGCAGCGCAGCAGCGCTTCAACGTGGGATTGCGGCCTTGGGCGAACTTTGCGCGGGACCTGTCTTTTTCTGCCAGGATCGCGGGCCGGACATCGTCCAGGAGATGGACCGTCTGCACATCATTCGCGTCGGCGACCTGCACCCTTCGGGCCTGGCTGGCCACCGAGTTCTTGATCGGTTTCCCGCCCGGCTTGACCGCCAGGTATGGGACATAGGCGTCGACGATGTCGTCGCCATCGGGGAGTTGCTGGAAAAGGGCACTCTGCCGGCTACCCGACTGGTAGCGGCCGTGGGGCCCGGGCTGCGCGCCAGCCGGTTAGTCCGCTGCCAGCCTGGCGCTGACCTGAGCGAGATCTGCTACCGATCGCTGAAGCCCGGACCAACGGTCATCCTTTCCGGTTCGGTGCTGGACGGTGCCCAGGCTCGCTGGCTGGGGGAGAAGGACCGTCAGGTGACGGTATTGCCGCGCTCGGACACGAAGCCGCAGAGGCACTGGCTGGATGCCGCGCTACGCCGCGCTTCTCGTCCCGAACCGATCATTGCTACCGCGGCGGTCGAAGAGGCCTTGGGTGGTTTCATGCCTGGCATGGCATTGCTGCGGGCCCTGTCGGTCGGGGATGATGAGGCCGCCGCTGAACTCGGCGCCCTATCGCTGGTCGAGGCGGATTTGGCCATGGTCGACTATGTCACCGCCGCCTCCCCGCGGTTTTCCGACCTGCTTCGCGCCGCGCTTGACCGCATGGAGGCAAATACATGATGCGAGGCATCTGGACGCGCGAGACCGTGGCGCTTTTCATTCTGGCGGCCGCCATCCCGGTGGCGGTTGCCTGGCTGTGGCAAGAGGGTGCGGCCGGTACCACACGCCTGCTGTTCGCCCTTGTCGTTGGCGGGGCATGGCAGGCCATGTTCACGGTGCTGCGGGCGCAGCCTCTCAGCGCTTCGGGAATCGTGTCGGCGCTTGCCATCGCAATGCTGGCGCCAGAGGTTGGGCCTTTTCAGTTCGCGCTTGGGGTCAGCTTCGGCTTCGTGTTTGGGGAACTGGTTTTCGGTGGTTGGGGGCGCAGCGTGTTGAGCCCGGCCGTGGTCGCCATCATGTTTCTCGGCTTCGGCTTCCCCCTGGCAGCCTGGCCTCCCCTGGCGGTTCCGGTGGGTTGGGCAACCATTCCGGCAGCGTTGCTGCTGCTGGCACTGGGCATCCTGCCCTGGCGG
>PJTQ01000231.1_pt1 | contig 56587 bp, 56 predicted proteins | sample 1512231 | NCBI WGS metagenome assembly PJTQ01 (sample SAMN08177688, study PRJNA422409) | Soil metagenome, whole genome shotgun sequencing project. | isolation source: Soil (3) enriched on wood chips | place: USA: Madison | collected 2015-01-15 | reverse complement strand
GCCGAAAAGCGAACGTTCAAAACAGGCTCAATGGCCGTTCGTCACGGAGACGGATTTTCCACGGGTCCGGATTCAGGCGGTACCAGTATTGCAGGTCCGGCTGCCGAGCTTCTACCCGCGTAAGAGGCGCCCCTCTTCCCTTCCTCCCCGCCCGACCCTGCGTCGGGACCGCGTAACTGGCGGGGATGGGGGGAGAATAGGGGAGACCTTTGGGGGCGGGGATAGATTTTCGTGCGCCTCTTCCTTCTCCCCTTGAGGGAGAAGGTGCCCGAAGGGCGGATGAGGGGTTCTGCGGTTTCAAAAGGCTCCGAATTCGGGGATAGCTACCATTCGCGCATAGCGCTCATGGTCTTCGCGCCGAAATCCGTGCCACCGGCACGGATTTGCCGTCGGCACGGTGCGAAGCCCCTCACCCTGACCTTCCGCTGAACGCGTCAGGTCGTCCCTCTCCCTCAAGGGGAGAGGGGGAAGCCAGTTGGACTGCTGCTGCGCCTAAACTCAATCTTCCAGTAGATAACCGCCTGCGCGCGCGGGCAAAATTTCCGTCCCGACGATCTTGGCGACGGACGAGCCGGTTACGGCATATTTGGCGCTGGCGCGGGAGAGGATGAAGCCGTTGGTGCCGGCGCGCAAAGGGGTGCGGGCGAGGAAGGCTTGGGGGCCGTCCATGGCGATGATGTCGGCGACTATATCGCCCTTTTCCACCCTGTCACCAAGGCCGACGCGATAGGCGAGGAGGCCGGGGCGGTCGGCGCGGAGGACTTCGGTGGCTTCAAAGGGCGTGGCCGCTGGCATGGAGGGCGCGGGTGCGGGATTAGTGTCGATGAGGCCGCGTGCGGCGAAGAAGTCGAACAGGCCCTGTGCGTCCCTGATGCCGGTTTCGTCATGCACATCGGGCTGGCCGCGATATTCGAGCGTTGCGGTTTCGGCGCCCATGGGAATGGGGAAATCCGGATTGGCGCGCTGCGCCTTGCGATAGAGGCTGGGCAGGACTTCGTCGAACGAGCCGCCGCCGCTGTCTTCGGCGGTGAGGGTGGCGGCGGAACCCATGCGATCGGCGAGGTCCTGCAGGCCCGGCATCAATTCGGGCGAGGTGAAAATGTGGATGAGGCTTTCATCGTCGCAATGCAGATCGAGAACGATATCGGCATCGTGCGCTGATTTCATCACGGCGTGGCGGAGTTTCTGGGCGGCGGTGGCGGGCTGCTGGCTGTCGAGCCAATCCCCGACAGCGCGGCGGATGGCGGCGATATTGGCCTTCGGATCGGCGCTCAGCTTGCCATCAAGAGCCTGGGCAATCTGGGGGTAAAGATCGGGCCAGCGGCGGTTAAAGTTTATGCCGGTTTCAAGATCGTAGCGGCCAATGTGACGGCGCAACACGCGGGTGGCGAGACCCAACGGATTGACCGAGGGGAAGATGACGAAGCGTGCATTGAGCTTTCCCGCTACATCGGCGTCGCGCAGCATGGGCAGCAGGTGATGCAGCACCATGGTGCCGGGCTGCTCGTCGGCATGCAGCGCGGCTTGCAGATGGACTTTGGTGTTCGCCGTCTCAGGACCAACAGAATAGGAATAAAGCGTGGTCGAATGGCCGGGGGCATCGCCCGGCAGGATCAGTGTGTGCTGCTGGAAGGTCATGGGTTTAGCGGAACCATTTCGGAGCGAAGCGCATGCGCGGTTGGGTGGGCAGGTGCCGCATCAATCGAGAATAGATGATACCGAAGATGAAGAAGACCACCAGCGACACGGCGAGGAAATAGAGCGCGGCGACCGGAAAATGGAGGAAAGCGTTGTAGTCGCGTTCAAACAGGTTCTTTGCCGTGCTCATCAGATCGCGCTGTGTGCCGATCACCGGGAGGGCAAAATAGACGATGGCCGTGGCGTGGAAGAGGAAGACCACTTCATTGGTATAGGCGGGCCAGGCGAGGCGAATGAGATTGGGCCAGACCACGCGGCGGAATTGCTGGCTCCGGCTCATGCCATAGGCGCGCGCTGCCTCGATGGCGCCGCGCGGCACGGCGCGCAGCGCGCCATAGAAAATCTCGGCGGTATAGGCGGCGGTGTTGAGCACCAGAACCAGCGGGCCGATAAACAGCGGGTGCAGCACGAAGCCGGAAATGCCCATGGGCCGCCAGACGCTCATATTGAGCGATAGGGCCAGCGAATAGAACATGAAGAACTGAATGAAGAGCGGGGAGCCACGGAAGGCATAGATATAGCCGCGCGACAGCCGGTTGATCAGCGGATTGGACGAGGATTTGCCCAAGGCCAGAAAGATGGCGAGGACGAAGCCGATGGGGATGGAGGCGGCGGCAAAGTAGATGTTGAACAATACCGCCGGGGCCATGATGGCCAGATCGTCGAGAAAACCCTGCATCAGCCGTTTGCCTCGCTGAGAATACCACGACCGGCGCGGCGCATGATGGCTTCAAAAGCGCGCTCGGACAGCCAGGTGACCAGGATGTAGAAGACGAACAGCACAAGGTAATAACGCCAGCGCCAATCGTCGTGCACGAGGCCGACAGTGGGCAGGTAATTCGGCGCGCCGAGGCGATCGGCCCACAGCACGATGTCGGCAATCTGAAGCAGGGAAAGCAGCGAGGTTGCCTTGATGATCAGCATCCAGACATTGGAGAGGCCGGGCAGGGCATAGACCCACATCTGGCGGATATGGACCCGCCAGAGAACCTGCGACGCGCTCATGCCATAGGCGCGGGCGGCTTCGAGCTGCCCATGGGGCACCGAGCGCATGGCGCCATGAATGACGTTGGTGGCGAAGGCGCCATAGACGAGGCCGAGCGAGACGCTGGCCAGCATCAGATATTCAAAGGTGCCCAGGAACCAGTTTGCCTCGCGGCAGGGGGGCCAGGGCGCGGATTGGGCGGCGATGGATTCGACGGTGCAGACCTGGGTGGCGACGAACCATTCAACGGCCTGCTCGAAAGCGAGCGGGAAGAACAGGAAGAACAATACGTCGGGCACGCCGCGCACGATGGCCGAATAGAAGGAGCCGATGAGACGGAAGGGCAGGAAGCGCGAATTCTTCAGCGTCGCGCCGGTCAGCCCGAAGACAACAGCCAGCGCGCCACCCATAAGGGCCGCGAAAATGGTGAACTGGAAGCTGGCATACCAGGTCAGATGCTTGCCATTGGTGAGGTAGCTGACCCAGAAGGCGATGTCGTCGAACATGCGTTTTTGACCCGTCCGTCGTCACCCTCGGGCTTGACCCGAGGGTGTTTTGTTTGTGCGATCATCGTAAGAGCCCTCGGGTCAAGCCCGAGGGTGACGATGCGGGCAGATTACTCGGCGAAGTAGGGGCCCTGGCCGTCGAACCACTGAGCGATCAGCTTGTCGACGGTGCCGTCTGCCTTGAGGGCGGTGAGGGCGTCGTCGATCTTGGCCTTGAGCTCGGCATCGTCCTTGCGCAGGCCTGCGCCAACGCCGCCGCCGACGAGGATGTCTTCACCGACGAATTCAATTGCGCCGTTGGAAGCGACCACGACCTGCTCAAGATAGGAGCCATCGGCCAGAATGGTGTCGAGATTGCCAGCCATCAGGTCGGCCATGTTCTGGTCGGCAGTGGCGAAGGATACGATAGTGTTGCCTTCGGCCAGGTTTTCTTCGGCATAGGCAGCCTGAATAGTGCCGCTCTGCACGCCGATGCGCACGCCGGACAGGGCCGCAAAGTCCAGATTTGCGCCGGGAGCGGCAACGAACTTGGACGGATCGGGCGGGAAGTAGTTCTGGGTGAAGTCGATGGTGGCGAGGCGTTCCTCGGTGATCGACATGCCGGCCATGATCAGGTCGTAGTTGCCAGCCAGCAGGTTTGGAATGATGGAATCCCAGTCATTGAGAATCCATTCGCAGGACAGGCCTGCGGTTTCGCAGACGGCATTGCCCAGATCGATTTCAAAGCCGGCTGGCTGGCCGGCATCATTGAGGAAGTTCCAGGGCGCATAGGCGCCTTCGGTGGCGATGCGAACCGTTTCCTGCGCGAAAGCGGGGGTAGCGAGAGCCAGAACGGCTGCGGCCGCCAGCATTGTCTTCTTCATCATGTGTCTCCGTTCGGTTGTTTTCATGTTTTTACGCCCGGTTTTCCGGGTCGGTTCCCAACGTTCAGGCATGGCTGGCGGCGTTGAGGAATTGCTTGAGGCGGGCTGATTTCGTCGCGCCGAAAACTTCGTCCGGCGTGCCTTCTTCTTCGATCAGGCCTTGATGGAGGAAGATGACGCGATCGGAAACGGAGCGGGCAAAATCCATGTCGTGGGTGACCAGCACCATGGTGCGGCCTTCATCGGCGAGCAGCTTGATGACCCGCAGGACTTCCACTTCCAGCTCGGGATCGAGCGCGGAGGTGGGTTCGTCAAAAAGCATGACGCGCGGATTGATGCAGAGGGCACGGGCGATGGCGGCGCGCTGCTGCTGGCCCCCGGAGAGCTGCGCCGGATAGGCGTCGGCCTTGGCGCCAATGCCCACCTTGTCGAGCATGGCGCGGGCTTCGGCTTCCACTTCGGCGCGTTGGCGGCGCTGCACGATCAGTGGCGCTTCCATGACATTTTCGAGAATGGTCATGTGCGCCCACAGATTAAAGGACTGGAACACCATGCCCAGCTCGGAACGGATGTGGCGAATCTGGTGTTCGTCGCCGATCTGGCGATTGGGGCCGCTGCCTTTGAGCCGAATGGGCTCACCATCGATCAGCACGTCGCCGGAATCGGGAATTTCGAGCATGTTGATGCAGCGCAGCAGGGTGGACTTGCCGGAACCGGAAGAGCCGATAAGCGAGACGACCTGACCTTCGCGCGCGGTAAATGAAATGCCCTTGAGGACTTCCAGATTGCCGAATGACTTGTGCAGATTGCGCAGTTCGACAACAGGCGATGCCCCCGCGACGACGGGTTCAGTTTGCGTCATGCTCACCCTGGACCCGCTGAATGGGGCCTTCCTGACCGGCGATTGCCTTTATTGTGAGGCTGGCAATCTTGACCGCTTGGTAGAAAACCCACAAGCCAGTGCGATAGCAAGCGAAAAAGCGGCTTGTCCCGTGCTGCAGGAGAAAAGAAGCCCCATGTTTTTTGCCGTCTCTAAAGTGTTCTGGCTGTTGGTCCAGCCCACCAGTCTGGTTCTGCTTTTCGTATTGGCGGCGCTGTTGCTGTCTTTATGGAGGCGCAGACGCAGTGCGATTGCGGCATTGGCTCTGGCGGCAGGGGTGCAGTTTCTCGTGGGGTTCACCAGTCTGGGCTATGTCTTGATCCAGCCGCTGGAAAACCGCTTTGCCGTACCGGCGACGCAGCCTGAAAATGTCAGTGCAATCATTCTGCTGGGGGGCGCGACGATGGCGCGGCCCAGCACGGCGCGCGCAATTTCGGAGCTCAATCAGGCTGGGGACAGGTTGGTGACAACGCTTTGGCTGGCGCAGAAATATCCTGAAGCGCGGATCGTGCTGAGCGGCGGCAGCGGTTTCCTGATGGGTGAAACCGAGGATGAGGCGGAAACCATGCGCCGGTTTTTCGTCAGCTTCGGGGTGGATGCGGAGCGGCTCGTGCTGGAAGGAGAGTCCCGCAATACGGCCGAAAATGCCAGCTTTACCCGCGATATGCTCAGTGCGGAGAGTGGCGCAATCGTCCTGGTGACGTCAGCATTTCACATGCCGCGCTCGGTAGGCCTTTATCGGCAGGAGGGCGTGGAGGTTGTTGCGTGGCCGACCGACTATCGCAGTGCCGGGGACCAGGGATTTGGCTTCGACATTTCCAACCCCAATCAGAACCTGGAAACGGCAACAGTCGCTATCAGGGAATGGATTGGGCTGGTTGCTTATCATTGGACAGGACGGACGGCAGAGATGGTTCCGGCTCCATAACAAAACGGCGCCTGAATGGCGCCGTTTTGTTTAAGCGGTCTGTGATGTCAGGTCCTGCGGAACATGCCGATGACCAGAGAGATGACCAGAAAGGCCAGGAACAGGAAGAAAAGGATCTGCGCGATGCCGGCGGATGCGCCAGCAATACCGCTGAAGCCAAGAACGCCAGCGATGAGCGCGATCACAAGAAAGACAAGTGCATAATACAGCATGGCAAACTCCATGATTTAGCTTGTCTTATAAACGTTCTGCTCTGGTCGGAGTTCCCGCGCGCAAGAAAAAGGCCGGTGAAAACCGGCCTTTGTTTTTGACTGGAATATTCAGGCAGCGGCGCGGGAGCCGCTGTCGAAAAACAGCGCCTGGCTGATCAGCGCCTTTACCATTTCCGGATTGAACGGCTTGGTGACGAGGAAGGTCGGCTCCGGGCGTTCGCCTGTCAGCAAACGTTCGGGGAAGGCGGTGATGAATATAACAGGTACCGCATGGGTATTAAGGATGTCATTGACCGCATCGATACCCGAGCTGCCATCGGCGAGCTGGATATCGGCAAGGATCATGCGCGGATTGGTCTGGTTGAACAGAGCCACCGCTTCCTTGTGAGTACGGGCGATGCTGACGACCTTATGGCCCAGGCTCTGGACCATCTGCTCGATGTCCATGGCAATGAGGGGTTCATCCTCGATGATCATGATTTCCGTTGCCACCTGACGAGAAATCTCGCCCGAGGCCTGATCAAGAAGGGAGGCGAATTCGCCTTCCGAGACCGAAAGAATCTCGGCGGCCTGACCATGGGTAAAGCCTTCCACGGCGACCAGCAGGAAAGCCTGACGGGGACGGGGGGACAAATTGGACAGATTTGCCGCAGCACGCTGTTCCCAGACAAAAGTGGAAGCGGGGTCGGGAATGCTGACTGCCGAAGAGGAAAAGAGCGCAGAGAAAAGCTTATAGAGCGCGATACGGTCACTGCTTGCTTCAGGGAAAAGTGAAATATCGGCAATGAGCGTTTCGAGCGTGGCTGCCACATAGGCATCGCCCGAGGTCTGCGATCCTGAGACGGCCCGCGAGAACCGGCGCAGATAGGGCAGGTGCGGAGCAATCCGCGTGGACAAAGACATAGACGCAATCTCCCAGTGACGCTTGTGATTTTAACTCACAGGAGACCAAAACGAAGACGGAGAAGAAAAGTTCCAGAGAGCCGGAACTTTTTTATTCGGTGTACGTTTGTCGGTTTCAGGGATGGCAAGACTGATCGGTCGAATTGAATATGACAAAGGATGATTGGGTGACCCAGCAACGTATGCAGATGCAGCCGGGGCGGGCTGATGATGGGCTTGGGCCAAATTCGGATATCGGCTCGCGCCTGCGCGCGCTTTATGGCGCCGTGCAGGAAGAAGGCGTGCCTGACCAATTGCTTGACCTGCTGGAAAAGCTGGATAACGCCGAAAAGATGCAGCAGGCCGGGACTGTCAAGCAGGACGGGGAGTAACGGCATGAGCGCCGAAGGAACCTCGTTTAAGCGCGAAATGCTCGCCACCTTGCCTAGTCTGCGTGCCTTTGCTGTCTCATTGAGCGGCAAGCACGACAAGGCTGACGATCTGGTGCAGGATACGGTCATGAAGGCGTGGGCCAAGCAGTCCAGCTTCCAGATGGGCACCAATATCAAGGCCTGGCTTTTCACCATTCTGCGTAATGAATTTTATAGCCAGATGCGCAAGCGCGGGCGCGAAGTGCAGGATAGCGACGGTGTGTTCACCGAGCGGCTTTCAGTGCATCCGTCGCAATATGGCTCGATGGATATGGAAGACTTCAAGAAGGCGCTGTCGCAATTGCCGGATGATCAGCGCGAAGCCATCATCCTGATTGGCGCTTCCGGTTTTTCCTATGAGGAAGCAGCAACCATCTGCGATTGTGCCGTTGGCACGATGAAAAGCCGCGTGAGCCGGGCCCGTTCGCGGCTCAGCGAATTGCTGCAGATCAGCGGTGAAGCCGATTATGGTCCCGACGCGGTTTCGGCGCAGGTGACGTCAGGCAATCACTCGTTCTGATCGGGTCGCAGTTTCAACAAGGTCTGTACGGCTTCCAGCAGGATGCTGTCCGGCACCGGCTTGGTGAGAATGGGCATGCCTGGAAATTCAGGCATGCCGTTTTCCAGGCGGTTATCTGTGGTCAGGCCCAATATCAGCGCCTGGTGATCGATGGCAGATCTGATCAGGTCGAGATGGTCATGTTTTTTTTGGTCGACTTCCAGAATGGCGAAGTCGAGCTTATCCCACGACATGTGATTTTTGGCGAAGTCCCCGGCGCTGGTCAGCACAATAACTGGTTGCTCATACAGGCCTTGCAAGGCGGCCTGTATGCTCAAGGCAATAATGATTTCCGTTTCAAGGATGAGAACGGCTTTTCGGGCCTGCATATTAAGCGCCTTTCGCCGGGCTGGCGCCCAATTGGACCTGTAGGAGCATGATTGTCATTTAACTTTGACATACGGAACGCTACTGAGCGCGGCGCGTTTGAAGACGGGTTTCCAGATTGAGGGCAGTCTTTGAGTGTCGTTATTCCTCACGCCGGGCGGCGGGTGCCGTGCGAGCAGTGTCCATTGCGCGCGGCGTCCGCGTTCAGAGATTTCACGGCGGCCGAACTGCACTTTGTGTCAGAGTTCAAGACCGGTGAAATGATGGCCGAGGCCGGGACGACTATCCTGTCCGAAGGCGCTCATACCGCTCACCTCTACACTTTGCTTTCCGGCTGGGCTTTTCGGTTCAAGACGCTGGAAGACGGACGGCGGCAGATTCTCAATTATCTGCTGCCGGGTGATCTCGTGGGTCTGCAAGGCTCGGTGATCGGGGAGATGGAGCATTCGGTGGAAGCCTTGTCCCCGCTGGTGCTCTGCGTATTCCAGCGCAACAGGCTGGATGAATTGTTTGCCGGTCATCCAGGACTGGGATTTGATGTGACCTGGCTCGCGGCGCAGGAAGAGCGCATGCTGGATGATCACCTGCTCAGCCTTGGGCGTCGCACAGCGCTCGAGCGTGCCGCCTATCTGCTGTCGTTTCTGCACCAGCGCGTGATGTCGCTCGATCCGCAGCGAACCAATATCCAACTGCCGCTGACCCAGCAGCATGTGGCCGACACATTGGGGCTGTCGATCGTTCATACCAACAAGACGCTGCGCAAGCTGACCAATATGGGGCTGCTGCGCTGGCTGCCCGGCGCCTGCAAGGTGCAGGACCTCGAAGGCATGATGAAGCTTGCCGGGTGGGATGGGCTGGGCGCCCGGAAAAGGCCGCTGATTTAACGTTGTTCGGCCTCTTTGGGGGCGCTTTTGTCTTGCACATCGAATTCTCGCTGGAGTCCCTGTCATGCGTTTTCGGGCTATTCTCAACAAGGACGGCGGAACGCTCCGCACGATGGACCTCGATGCGTTCTGTACAGAAGCGAAGGCGCTTTTTGCAGATGAAGGGCACGAGCTGGAATGCCGTTCGGTGAGCGGCGATGATGTTGAAGCGGAGCTGGAGGAAGCATCCCGCGACGCGGATGTCGATGTCATGCTGGCTGGGGGCGGAGACGGGACGATCTCGGCGGCAGCGGCGGCGGCCTACAGGAGTGGGAAACCGCTGGCAGTGCTGCCCGCCGGGACGATGAACCTGTTTGCGCGGGCGCTGAATATGCCGCTTGATCTCAATGAGGCGCTGGCCTCCATTGCGCGCGGGCAGATCGAAAAGATCGATATTGCGACGGCCAATGGCCGCCCCTTCGTGCACCAGTTCGGGGTGGGCATTCACGCGCGCCTCGTAAAAATCCGCAATGAAATGAACTATCGGGATCGGGTGGGCAAGATGATGGCCAATCTCAGGGCCATCATCGCCGCAGCGATTGATCCGCCGCGCTTCGAGGTGGAATTGGTCGGCCCGGACGGCGTCAAGACCCAGACCGTGTCCGGCATTGCGGTGTCGAATAACCCGCTGGGTGACGGGCCAATTCCGGTGGCGGCGCGGCTCGATGCTGGTGTGTTGGGTGTTTATGTCGCCGCCGGGACAACGACATCGGACCTGTTCGCGCTGGGGGTGGATGTGTTCACCGGACGTTGGCGCGACAACGCGCTGGTGAGTGAAGCAGAAGTGCCGCAGGTGACCCTGCGCTTTCCCAAACGGAAGCGGGGAAACCGCGCCGTGGTGGATGGAGAATTGATTGAGCTTGAACCGAGCGTAACGCTCAAGATTCATCCGAAATCGATGTCTGTGGTGAGATCAGGCGCGAGCGCCTGATCCCGGTTTGATTATTCGTCGTGGGAATTTTCACGCAGCAGCGCAATCGCGGCAATTGCGGCTGCGGGCAGGCCCAGCTTGACGATCATCGGCGATTTCAAAAATACCGGCAGGGCCGTGAGGGCTGCCGTCGTCAGGAAGGCACTGGATTCACTGGAACGGCGACGTTCCACCAAAGCCCGGCGCTGGCGGCCCTTGCTGAGAAGCGTGCCGAGATAAAGCGCCAGAGCCAGAAGCAGGAAAACCCCGCTCAGGATGAGCGCCGCAATCAACGGGCTGAAGAGGTCAGCAAGAGCGATATAGCCGGCGATTGTGAGGAAGATGACACCGGCCAGAAGGAAAAGCCCCATCAATCCATAAAGGATTGCCGCAGCCTTGGCTCGGGCTGCGACATCTTCCAGTTCAAGGCCGAACAGTGCCGCCAAAGGCGCTATCAGCCCCATGATCAGTGCCGGGTGAGCAGAGCAAGCACGAAGCCGATGCCTGCCGCAGTGGCCACGGCGGTGAGCGGCTTTTCGCGGATCGTGTCTTTAAGCTGCTTTTCGACTTCTTCTGCCTGATCCTGCGCATCGCTCAGCATGGCTTCGCCCTTGCGCTTGAGCTGCTTGAACTCGGTCTTGGCAACAGCCTTGGCCTCATCGACCTTTTCACCTGTCAGCTTGCTAAGGGTTTCGGTGATCGATTTCAGATCATCCTGAAGCTGTGCGACCTGCGCTTCCAGCTCATTCTCGCGGGTTTTGGTGGAATTGGCGCTGCCGGACTTGCGGGATGTGGGGGCCATGTCGGTCGTGGTTGCCATAAGACGCTCCTGTTTTCTGCGTTGATATAAAAACGCCCGGGTTCAGTTGAGGTTCCGGGCCTGTCCAAAAAACGTCCCGACAAGCTGGACTTGCCGGGACATAATTTGCGGAAGAACGGGGGCGGCGTTCCATCCGCTTCCAAGCCGATCGCGTTAGAGGTGTGATCGGCCTTTTCCTTGATCAGGTGCTAGATGCGACCCATCAAAACCAGGATCAGAACCACGACCAGCACCACGCCGAGAATGCCGGAAGGGAAGTAGCCGAAGCCGCGCGAATAACCCCAGGACGGGAGTGCGCCGATCAACAGCAGAATGAGAATGATGATGAGAATGGTGCCGAGTGTCATGTAACCCTCCAAAAATGTGCTGGCCTTTGCCTGTGCAAAGGCAGAGCTAGAGCAGCGCGACCAGAAGAGCCGTGGCGGCGACCAGGATCAGCGTTGCGGGCAGAAGCGCCATGGCGATATCTGCAAAGCGGGGCTGATGATCGAAGCTGTCCGACACCCACACAGAGGTGGAGCGACCTGCATCTTCAAGGCTTGTGATCTGGAACTGGTTCATTTCCGTCTCCTGCGGCATTGGCCGTTGGCTGCGTGGCAGAAGAACGGGGAGACAAGGATTTTGGTTCCCTTGGCGTGATCTGGGACTATTCGACCCGGATGACGTCCACCGATTGGCTGGTTTCATGCGAGCCGTGGGTGCGCAGCACGCCGACAATGGGCGATACATCGGCATAATCGCGGCCATGGCCGATGGCGATATGGTCAGCTCCAGCAATCATGGCATTGGTTGGATCGAATTCGACCCAGCCGACATGCTGGCCGCACCACGCCCGGACCCAGGCATGCATGGCGTCTGCGCCTTCGAGACGGGCCTGCCCCTCCGGGGGATTGGTGCGCAGGAAGCCCGAAACATAGCCGGCAGGGATGCCAATGCCGCGCAGGGCGGCGATCATGACATGGGCGAAATCCTGACAAACCCCTTTGCGCAGGGCGAAGGCTTCTGCGGGGCGGGTTTCGACATCGGTCGCTTTGGGATCGTATTCAAAGTCACGATTGATGGCCATGCAGAGTTCGGTGGCAATGGCGAGGGTGGTCGGGCAGGTCGCCGTGACGTCGCGCACGTAATCGGTGATGGCGGGCACAAGCTGGACGCGTGGCGAGGCCGCAAGGAAATGCTGCGGGCTATTGGGCTCGATGGACCAATAGCGGCCGATTTCCAGCGCCAGTTGTTCGAGTGGTGGTGAGAGATCGGCAGGCGGGGTCAGATCTTCGACCTGCACGCGGGCGGTGAGGCGGATTTCCAGCTTGTCATGCGGCTCGACCATGGTGATGGCGGTGACCGGATTGCCAAAAAAATCGAGAAAGGTCGTCTGCCGGTGCGGTCTTGGCGAAATGGTCAGCGACGAGGCGATGACGCGCTGGACATTGCGGACATTGACCGGGGTGACGCGGATATGATGAGAACCGCCATGGACCGGCGCGTCGTAGTCATATTCGAGCGTAAGGCGCACATCATAGAGCATGGCGATCAGGTGAAATAGGCGGCAGCGATGAGGCTGGCCAGCATGGCAATGTCGTTGGCGAGTTTTCCGAGCCGCTCGGGGGTCATGTCGCGTGGCTCGGCAATGACCAGATCGGTGTGGAGCTGGAGTGCGGCCTTGGCGACGGCAGAGAGCTGTCCATCTTCGATGCCGCCGGGCAGGGTTTCGAGCTGGTCGCGCAATTCGGTCAGCTGAAACAGGACCGAGCGGGGATTGAGCGGGTCGAGAATGAGCAGGTCGATGGCGCTTTGCGTGCCGGCGGTGACCGAGTAACGGCGGCGATGCGACATGACGCTGTCGCCGATTTCGAGCAGCATTTCGAGTGAGCCATCGGGTGCGTCCGGCGAGGAGAACCAGCCAGTGACGCGCGCGATCTGTACGGCGCGTTCGAGGCGTCGACCCAGCTCAAGAAAACGCCAGCCAGCGAAGCGATACATGTTCTCATGCACGAGGCCGGAGAAGCCTGCGAGCTTGCGCAGCAGCACCGTCATGGAGCGGGTGGCATCGTCGCCGGGCGCGATGCGGGTGGAGAAGCGCTGGGCGGTCTTTTGCAGATCGTTGAGCGCCAGCCAGCCATCGGGCGAGAAGCGGTCGCGGATTTGTCCGGCGCTATGCACGGCGCTGCCGATGGAGTCCAGAAGACCCTGCGGCATGGCCTCGTTGGCATCGACATCGATGCTTTCAAGGAAAGCGGCGCAATGAGTCAGGATCGGCAGATCCGGCTTGGAGAGTTCTGCCAGCCGCGCATTGTAAGCGCGCAGAATGCGGACCGTGGCTTCGCAGCGCTCCGCATAGCGACCAAGCCAGATGAGATTGTCGGCGGCACGGCTCGGCAAACTTCCCGGCGAATTGCGGACGAGCTTTTCGTCCTCGCGCGGCAGCAAGGAGACCGGCTCGACCGGCTGTGACGACAGAACCCAGACGTCGGCTGCCTGCCCGCCACGTTGCATGGCGATGGCGCTGGTTTCGCGCGAGGAGCCGACACGGGCAAAGCCGCCGGGCATGATGGTCCAGCCATTCTCGGTGCGCGCCGCATAGACGCGCAAGGTAATGGGGCGCGGCTCCAGCCTGCCTTCGACATAGACCGGGGCGGTGGACAGCTGTACTGGCTCCTGACCGACATATTCCCGGCCATTGCGGGCGATCCGGTCCTTGAGCTGGGCTTTCTGCTCGGGTGTCATGCTCGCACCCAAAGCGGTGCCGCGCAGATCATCGAAGGGCAGGGAGGTGGAGAAGGCCGGGCCAATCATCAGGCCGTCGAAATTATCCAGCACATATTCGCGCTCGGCAGGCTGGCCGCACCACCAGGTGGCGATTTCCGGCAGTTCGAGCGTGGTGCCCAGCATCTGATTGCTGATGCGGGGCATGAAGGCAGCAAGCGCTCGTGTTTCCATAATGCCGGTACCGAGCGCATTGATCATGGAAATTGAGCCGGTGCGCAGGGCTTCGACCATGCCGGGCGTGCCGATATGGCTGTCATAACGCAATTCAAGCGGATCGACGAAGCTGGCGTCCATGCGGCGCCACAATACGCTGACGGGTTTGAGCCCGGCCACAGTGCGCACCATGACCTGGCCGTCCGCGACCACAAGGTCTTCGCCTTCGAGCAGCATGAGGCCGAGATAGCGCGCGATATAGGCGTGTTCGAAATAGGTTTCGTTGAGCTGGCCGGGCGTCAGAATGCCGACGCGGCCGCCACCGCGGCGAGCCTGGGCGAAGAGCGTGTTGCGGAAATCGCGGAAGAAACCGGCAAGCCGGTTTATGTTCATGCCGCCATAAATGTCGGACAGGGCGCGAGTGGTGGCGACACGGTTTTCGAGCGCGAAACCGGCGCCGGATGGGGCCTGTGTGCGGTCGCCCAGCACCCACCACGCGCCATCGGGGCCACGGCCCAGCTCGAAGGCGCAGAAATGCAGGAAATGGCCGTTGACCGGGGCGATGCCGACCATGGGGCGGAGGAATTCGCCATTCTGCGCCACGAGTTCAGGCGGCAGAAGACCTTCCTGAACAAGGCGGTTATCGCCGTAAATATCGGCGACGATACGTTCGAGCAGGTCGGCGCGCTGGGTCAGGCCGCTGGAAATGGTGGTCCAGTCGGCCTCATCGATCAGAAGCGGAATATGGGCCAGAGGCCAGGCGCGTTCCTTGCTCTCGGTGCCATCATAGGTGCGATAGAAAACCCCGGCATCGCGCAGATATTGATCGGCGCGCTCAAACCGAGCAGCAAGCTCGGCAGGGCCAAGGGCGTCGAAAGCCGACATAAGCTTGTCCCAGCCGGGACGGACATTGCCGGCCGGGTCGATCATTTCGTCCGGCACGCCCGGCAAGAGCTGGTAATCCGCGATAATGCTGGGACCGGCCGGGGGCTTGCCGCGGTTTTGCTGATTCCGCGAAGTCATGGCGTTAGGTGAACCGTGGTGGGCGCCGCAGGTCAAGCGTCAGCGGAAATTCGTCCGCAGGCTTTTCAGGACGCAGTGTATAGGGGCCGGGCGTATAATTATGCGGCACGAAGCGGGCGAGACGACGCGCCTCGGCCTCGTTGCCATTGACGGGGAAGGTTTCATAATTTCGCCCCCCCGGATGGGCGACATGATAGGTGCAGCCGCCAATCGCCCGGCCTGTCCAGGTGTCGTAAATGTCGAAGACCAGCGGCGCGTGGACCGGCAGGCCAGGATGCATGCCGGAGGCAGGCTGCCAGGCTTTGAAGCGCACACCGGCAACATGAACGCCGCTGGTGGCCGTGGGTTTGAGCGGAACGGGGCGCTGGTTGCAGGTGACGGCATAGCGCGATGGATTGGCGGTTTCGAGAGAGACCTGGAGGCGTTCGACGGAGGAATCGACGAAGCGGACCGTGCCGCCAATGGCGCCCTGCTCGCCCATGACATGCCACGGTTCGAGCGCCTGACGCAGTTCGAGGCGGACATCCTCGACCGTTACTTCGCCGCAGAAGGGGAAGCGGAATTCGCGCTGGGCGGCAAACCATGCGGGATCGAAATCGAAGCCGTGTTCGTGCAGGTCTGAGAGCACGCCGAGGAAATCCTGCCAGACATGAGTGCCGAGCATGAAACGGTCATGCAGGCTGGTGCCCCAGCGGACGAGATCGCCGGAGATGGGCTTGTCCCAATAACGGGCGATGAGGGCGCGGATCAGCAATTGCTGCGCCAGCGACATGCGCGCATTGGGCGGCATTTCAAAGCCGCGGAATTCAACCAGACCCAGGCGACCGGTGGGGCCATCGGGGGAGAATAGCTTGTCGATGCATATTTCGGAGCGATGGGTATTGCCGGTGACATCGGTCAGCAGATTGCGGAACAGGCGGTCCACCAGCCAGGGCAGGGGCGCGGTCCCTTCGCCCGGCGTCGGTATCTGCGCCATGGCGATTTCCAGCTCGTAAAGGCTATCGTGGCGCGCCTCGTCCATGCGCGGGGCCTGGCTGGTCGGGCCGATAAAAAGGCCCGAGAAAAGGTAGCTCATCGATGGGTGCCGCTGCCAATGCAGCACCAGCGATTTGAGCAGGTCCGGGCGGCGCAGGAACGGGCTGTCATGGGGTGTAGCCCCGCCCACCACGACATGATTGCCGCCGCCGGTGCCGACATGCTTGCCATCGATCATGAATTTGTCGGCGCCCAGCCGACATTGGCGAGCGTCCTCGTAGACGGCATTGGTGGTGGCAACGCAATCGTCCCAGCTTGAAGCCGGGTGAATATTGACCTCGATGACGCCGGGGTCGGGTGCGACGCGGATGACATTGAGGCGCGCATCGCCGGGCGGGGCATAGCCTTCGAGGTGAATGGGCTGGCCGATTTCCTTTGCGGCCGCCTCGGCGGCGGCGATCAGTTCCAGGAAGTCTTCGAGTTTTTCGACCGGAGGCAGGAAAACGCAAAGGCGGGAGTCGCGCAGTTCGACGGTTACGGCGGTGCGGACCTGGCCTTCGATTTCGCTGATCACCTGTTCAGTGATGTCCTGCTGCTCGGTGGCCGCGGTGAAATCGGAGATCGCCTGTTCGCGCTGGTCGGCTTCAAGCCCCGTCTGCTGATGGGTCAGAATTTGCTCTGGATCAGGCAGTGTCGAGCGCGGAGCCGCTGGATCCAGTGGCACGACATGGGGATAGGCGTTGGCATTGTGGTGTTTCAGCGCGCTTAGCGGCAGGCGATACCCGGCCGGGCTATCGCCGGGCGCGAGGAACAGCTTGCCGCGGCGCGTTTTCCATTTTTCGGTCAGCCATGGGCTGGAAGCGGCTGCGTTCCAGCGCTGGACGGGCAGGACATAGCCGGTCGGATTATTGAGGCCGCGCGCGAAGACATTGGCCATACGGGCGCGGGCTTCAGGATCGGCCAGCTCGGAATTGGCCGGATCGACATTGTCGGGAAGCTTTGCCTCCTTGAGCAGCCATTCGCCCGGGTCTTCATAGGCTTCGTCTATGGTTTCACCAGACAGGCCAAGATTGCGGGCGAAGGCTTCGAGGAAACGCCTGGCATCTTCCGGGGTGGCGTCGGTCTTTACGCCTTCGCGGGCAATGAGGTTTTCGTCTTTCCAGAGCGGTTTGCCGTCGTGCCGCCAATAGAGTGAGAAGGTCCAGCGGGGCAGGGTTTCGCCGGGATACCATTTGCCCTGGCCGTAATGCAGCATGCCATTGGGCGCAAAACGCCGGCGGAGGCGTCGGATGAGATCATCGGCAAGTTTGCGCTTGGTGGGGCCGACGGCGCCGGCATTCCATTCCTCGGCCTCAAAATCGTCGATGGATACGAAAGTGGGTTCGCCGCCCATGGTGAGGCGGATGTCCTGTTCAGCCAGTTTGGCGTCGACCTGTTGGCCGAGGGTGTTGAGACGCTGCCAGCTTTCGTCGGAAAAAGGTTTGGTAATGCGCGGGTGTTCGGCGATGCGCGTGACCTTCATGTCGAAGGCGAAATCGACCTCGGCATAGGAGGCGAAGCCGGAGATCGGCGCGGCGTTGCGGTAATGTGGTGTGGCGGCGAGCGGAACGTGGCTTTCGCCCGTCAGCAGGCCCGATGTCGGGTCGAGGCCGATCCAGCCTGCGCCGGGCAGATAGACTTCGCACCAGGCATGCAGATCGGTGAAATCGTGGTCGGTGCCAGCAGGGCCGTCGAGAGACACAAGATCGGGCTTGAGCTGGATGAGATAGCCGGAGACAAAGCGTGCCGCAAAGCCGAGATGGCGTAGGATATTGACCAGCAGCCAGCTTGAATCGCGGCACGAGCCCTTGGCATTGGCGAGCGTTTCCTCCGGTGACCAGACACCGGGCTCCAGACGGACAATGTAATTCGTCATCTGCTGAAGCTGGGCATTGAGGCCGCTGACGAAGGTAACGGTGTTTTGCGGCGAGCGGTCGATGGAGGCCAGGAGGTCGTTCATGAACGGCCCGGCAGGCTCGGGCTGGCGGTAGATGGCGAGATCGTCGCGCAGGTCTTCGGGATAGTCGAAGGGCCAGGTCTCCGCGCTTTCCTCAACGAAGAAATCGAAGGGGTTATAGACGGTCATATCGGCAACGAGATCGACTTCGATCTTCAGCTCCGTCACCGGCTCGGGGAAGACGAAGCGGGTCAGGAAATTGCCATAGGGATCCTGCTGCACATTGACGAAATGCTGCGCCGGGCTGATGCGCAGGGAATGGCTCAGAACCTTGGTTTTTGAATGCGGCGCAGGCTGCAGGCGGATAACCTGCGGCTGCAAGACGACCGGACGATCATACTTGTAATGGGTGAGATGATAGATGGCGGCTTTGATCGACATGCAGCTTCTGTCGCTCGCTATAAGGCCACGAAAATGACTTCCCGATGAGAAGCTTATCGGTGTTTTCGCGGGCTGGATAGCGGGCGCGAGCGTGCATTAATGCATGGCGTCTATGGTCTGACGATGTTTGAGCATTTCGCGGAAGATAATGTAGTCGCGGTCGAATTGTTCCCGTGCCGCCAGGTTGGGCGCGTGTAGCGTCTCGCCCTGATGCATGGCGAGACAGGCCTGGGTCAGGCTCGGATAGAGGGCGGCGGCGTTTGCGGCGATCATGGCCATGCCCAGCAGGGTCGCGTCCGGCGTTTTCGGCTCGACCACGATGCATCCAGTGGCGTCGGCATAAAGCTCCATCAGGAGTGGATTTTTGGTGTGCCCGCCGATGACATGAAGATGGTTGATGGCGAGATTGCCTTCCCGCAAGGCATCGAGAATGTGGCGGATGCCGAGCGCGATGCCGACACAGGCGCGCCAGTAGAGCCGACAAAGACTGTCAAAGTCGCTGTCCAGCGTCAGGCCGGAAATGACGCCGAGTGCGTTGGGGTCGGCGAGGGGCGAGCGGTTGCCATGGAAATCGGGCAGGACGTGCAGGCGGCTTGCCAATGCCAGCCCCTCGGTTTCGCGCAATTGCTGAACGCGCGCGCAGATGGCCCTGTGGCGCTCGGGCGTCGGCTCGCCGCCTGCAGAATGCAAGCGGACGATATGATCGAGCAGGGCGCCTGAGGCGGATTGGCCGCCCTCAAGCTGCCAGAAATTTTCGAGAATGGTGCCCAGGTGCGGGCCCCAAATACCTCTGATGGCGGTGTTTTTCTTCGACATGGCCATGATGCAGCTGGAGGTGCCAGCGACAAGCGCGCAGTGGCGGCTCATGCTTTCCGGATCGCCGGAGAGGGGACCGAGTTCTGCAAGGGCTCCGGCATAGGCGTCGACCACGCCCGCGCCGACGCGACAATTTTGGGTGAGGCCAAGCTGTTGTGCGGCCTGGGGCGACAGGGGGCCAAGATCAGCGCCAACCGGAGTGGATTTTTCCGGTAATGCGGCCTTTTCGATCAGGTCTTCGAGCCCCACCTGCGCCAGGAAATCGGCTTTCCAGCCAATGGCCTGGTGCGGCACATAAGTCCATTTGGTGGCGAGGGTGCATTGAGAACGGGCGAGCGATCCGGTGGCTTTCCACGAAAGGAAATCGGCGAGGTCGAACATCATCCCGGCGCGGGCCCAGCTCGAAGGCAGGTGGCGCTTGAGCCACATGAGCTTGGGAACTTCCATTTCGGGGGACATGACGCCGCCGATATAGTCGAGGACTTCATGGCCGGTGCGTGTGCATTCCTCGGCTTCGGCAAGGGCGCGATGGTCTAGCCAAACCACTGTATCCCAATGGTTTTCGCCGCTGCTTGCAACGCTGACCGGCGCGCCCTGGCCGTCGAGCACAACGAGGGAACAGGTGGCGTCGAAAGCGATGCCGACGACGTCTTGCGGCACCGCCTTTGCCGCAGCCATTGCTCCCTGAACCGCAGCGCAGACGGCGATCCAGATCTGGGTGCTGTCGTGCTCGGCAAAATTGGCGTCTTCGCGCCGCATCAGGATTGGATTTTCGTGACGGCCCAATAGCTTGCCGTCGCGTGTGAAAACGCCCGCACGGGCGCTGCCCGTTCCGACATCCACTCCCACCAGGAGGTCTTGCGCCACGCTGGCCTCTCTTGTTTGGTCCGGGGCGGACCTTAGCCGAAGCGATCAGGAGCGGCTAGAGGCGGTCTGCGAGATAGGCTTCCAATGTTGCAGTCGTGCCGTTTTCCCATAGGAAATTCAGACACTTGGTAAAGGCCTTGATGAAAGCTGGCGCCTTGGCGAGGTCGCCATAAATGTCGGTCATTTCGAGCCAGATGGCGGGGTTGTTACGCGCCTTTTGTGCCTGAGCTGTCAGCCGATCCCAGCTTGGGTCGTTTGCTTCGATAATCGTGCCGCTCTCTGTCGTTCCGTAGCAATATCGACACCAGAAGGCAGACACCAGGGCCAATCCGGTGAGCAGACTGTTAGCGTTGACCCTGTCCATAGCGCTCGGAATGATGAATTTCGGCTGACGATTGGAGCCATCGAGCGCGAGGCGGCGAATGGTGTCGCCGATCTTGGGATTGGCGAAGCGTTTTTCGCAGAGCGCGAAATAGGCGCTGAGGTCCGTATCGGGCACTGGCGGGACGATGGGAATGATCTCGTCGGTTTCCACCTTCCTGAGGAAGGCGGAGACGAGAGGATGCTCCATAGCTTCATGGACGAAGTGAATGTCGAGCAGGCCTGCCGGATAGGCAATGGTGGCGTGGCCGCCATTGAGGATGCGGATTTTCATATGCTCGTAGGGCGCGACATCGGGCACGAACTGGACGCCGACCTTTTCGAGCGCCGGACGGCCGGCCGGAAAATTGTCTTCCAGCACCCATTGGGTGAAGCTCTCGCAGAAGACCGGCCAGGCGTCGTCAATGCCGAAATTGTCGGCAAGGAGCTGTTTTTCGCGGGGCGAGGTGGCCGGCGTGATGCGGTCGACCATGCCATTGGGGAAGGCGACGGAGGATTTGACCCATTGAGCCAGTGCCGGATCGATCAGGGCGGCGAGACCGGCGACAGCATTTTCGGTGACATGGCCATTGCCGGGAATATTGTCGCAAGACATGACGGTGAACGGCGCAATGCCAGCTTCGCGGCGTTTGACGAGCCCGGCGAGGATCAGACCAAAGGCGGTTTTGGGCGCATCGAAATGGGCGGCGTCATGGATGATGTCGGGATGGGCCGGATCGAATGACTGGCTGGCCGGGTCGATGTAATAGCCGCCCTCGGTAATGGTCAGCGAGACGATGCGGATATTAGGATCGGTCAGGGCGGCAATGACGGCCTGGCTGTCGCCGGGCTCGAGGTAATCGAGCATGACGCCGGTGATGTGCGCGGCGCTGGAATCGGCTTCCTGTTCCACTACTGAGGTCAGCCAATCCTGTTGTGACAGTGCGTCGCGCATTGCGGCGTCGGAAGCGCGGGTGCCTGCACCGATGATAGCCCAGTCATGCCCCTCACCGAGGCTGAACAGGGCGTCGAGATAGACGGCCTGATGGGCGCGATGGAAATTGCCAATGCCGAAATGGACGATGCCGGGTGTGAGGTCTTTTCGCGCGTAACCGGGGGTGGTCGCGCTGGTTATGGCGGGCAGGTTGGCGAGGGAGAGTTTGGTCATGGGTATAGGCTCGTTACTTGAGCTGTCGTCATCGGTGGGGCTCGATGCAGCACCTCCCCCTCGACGGGGGAGGGTGGGAGGGGGTGCGGGAGCCTCGATATCGTGGCTCTCATCCCCCCACCCTTGATCCTTCTCGTCTCTGATCGCTCCACTGGAGCGATCAGCCCTGTGGGACGGGTCGAAGCCCACGAGGGGGAGGGGGTCGACTGAGACGTTCGTGCTTTTATCATTGGTCAGATCGCCAATCCCGCAGCATCGAATTTGTAGATGCGCGTGGGGTCCGGAGTGAGCCACACCGCATCGCCGTGGCTGAAGGTCTGGTCGCCATCGGTGCGGACGGTCATCAGGCCGAAATCGGTCTGGACGTGAAGGAAGGTGTCGCTGCCGAGCTGTTCGGAGACGTTGACCACGCCTTTCCATGCGCCTTCGGTTGTCGAGAGGCGGATGTGTTCGGGGCGGGTGCCGATGGAATGGGCGTTGTGTTTGGCGGCTTCGGTTCCGTCGACGAAGTTCATCTTGGGCGAGCCGATAAAACCAGCGACGAAGCGGTTGGCGGGCTTTTTGTAGAGTTCGAGCGGGGAGCCGAACTGTTCGACATTGCCGGCGTTCAGCACCACGATGCGGTCTGCCATGGTCATGGCCTCGACCTGATCATGGGTGACGTAGATCATGGTGGTCTTGAGCTGCTGGTGCAGTTCGGTGATTTCGAGCCGCATGTTGACCCGCAGGGCGGCGTCGAGGTTCGACAAGGGTTCGTCGAAGAGAAACGCCTTGGGTTCGCGGACAATGGCGCGACCAATGGCGACGCGCTGGCGCTGCCCACCGGAAAGAGCGCGTGGCTTGCGATCGAGATAAGAGGTGAGGTTCAGCGTACGGGCGGCGTAGTCGACCTTGCGGTCGATTTCGGCCTGCGGGAGCTTGGCCATCTTGAGCGGGAAGGCGATGTTGTCGCGCACGCTCATATGCGGATAAAGCGCATAGGACTGGAACACCATGGCGAGGCCGCGCCGCGCGGGCGGGGCGTCCGTAACGTCCTGACCATCGAGCTTGATATGGCCCGAAGTGGTGTCTTCGAGACCGGCGATGAGGCGCAGCAGGGTGGACTTGCCACAGCCTGACGGGCCGACGAAAACAACGAATTCACCGTCATTGATGTCGAGGGAAATGTCCGGGATGACCTGGACTTCGCCGAAGGACTTGTTGACGTGGGAGAGGGAGATGGAGCCCATGGGTTTAGTCCTCCGAAGAGATGAAGCTTGAAGCTGGGGTGGGCGACACCTCTCCCTTGGGGGAGAGGTCGGCGCGCAGCGACGGGTGAGGGGGCCTTGCCCGCGCACCGAAATTCGAAAAGGCCCCCTCACCCGCCCCAAGGGGGGCGACCTCTCCCCCAGAGTGAGAGGTGAGGCTTCGCCTCAAGACATTAAGCGACCCCATCACTTCACCGCTCCAAAAGTGAGCCCGCGCACCAATTGCTTCTGGCTGAACCAGCCGAGCAGCAGAATGGGAGCGATGGCCAGAAGCGAGGCGGCGGAGAGTTTGGCGAGGAAGAGGCCCTGTGGGGAGCTGAACGAGCTGATGAAGGCCGTCAGCGTGCCGGAGCGGCCCGAGGTCAGCGTGATGGTCCAGAAGGCCTCGTTCCAGGCGAGGATGACGTTGAGCAGAAGCGTGGAGGCGATGCCGGGTATGGCCATGGGGACCAGAACGTGGGTGATTTCGTTCCACAGTTCAGCCCCGTCCATGCGGGCGGCTTCGAGGATATCGACCGGAATTTCCTTGAAATAGGTATAGAGCATCCAGATGATGATCGGCAGGTTGATCAGCGTCATGATCAGCGTCAGGCCATGCAGGGTATCGAGCAGGCGCAGGTCACGGAAGATCAGGTAGATCGGGATCAGCACACCAACGGCGGGCATCATCTTGGTGGAAAGCATCCACATCAGAATGTCCTTGGTGCGCTTGGTGGGCGCGAAGGCCATGGACCATGCCGCTGGAATGGCGATCAGCAGGCCAAGCAGGGTCGAGCCGACCGAGACGATGATGGAATTCATCGCATGCTTGAAATAGTCCGAGCGATCCTGCACCGCGCCGAAATTTTCCAGCGTGAAGGTTTCCGGCAGGAATGTGGGCGGCGCAGCAATGGCCTCGGCCTCGGTTTTGAAGGCCGTTACAATTGTCCACAGGATGGGCGAAAACAGGGTTAGAGCCACCAGCCAGGCGAGGATGGTGAAGCCGATGCGGTTTTGCATGGGGACGCGGCGGGCCATGGTTCAGTTCCTGACGCTAGAGGGGTGCGCGGTCTTACCTCTCCCTTTGGGGGAGAGGTCGGCGCGCAGCGACGGGTGAGGGGGCCTTGCCAAGGCACGGGTTTGAGGGAAGGCCCCCTCACCCGCCCCAAGGGGGGCGACCTCTCCCCCAAAGGGAGAGGTGAAGCGGGGCTGGAACTCGTTGAAACTAAGCATCCAGGTTCTTCCCCACTGCGCGCATCAGGAAGATGGCGACGATATTGGCGATGATGACGGCCACCACGCCGCCAGCGGAACCGGCGCCGATATCATTGCTGAGGATGCCGGTGCGGAAGACCAGGAAGGCGATATTGGTGGAGGCATAGCCCGGCCCGCCGCCGGTGGTGACGCGGATTTCGGCGAAAATGCCGAGCAGGAATATGGTCTGGATCAGGATCACAATGGTGATCGCGCGGGCCATGTGCGGCAGGATGATGTAGCGGAAGCGGTTCACCGCATTGGCGCCATCCATTTCGGCGGCTTCGCGCTGCTCTTCGGACAGTGATTGCAGGGCCGTCAGCAGGATCAGCGTTGCAAAAGGCAGCCATTGCCAGGCGACGATGACGATCACTGAAAACAGCGGATATTGATTGAACCAGTCGACCGGCTGCAGGCCGAAGGCCTTCCACAAATGGCCGAGCATGCCATAGCCGGGATGCATGAAGCCGTTCTTCCAGATGAGCGCGGCGACCGGGGGCATGACGAAAAAGGGCGAGATGACGAGAATGCGCAGAATGCCCTGACCCCATATAGGTTGATCAAGCAGCAGCGCGAGGAAGGTGCCCCCGACAATGGTGATCAGCAGCACGCCGCCGACAAGGATGAGCGTATTGAAAAGGGCCTGGGTGAAGCTGGGATCGCCGATGACATAGGCGTAATTGGCCCAGCCGGCAAAGCCGGTCATCATCGGATTGATCAGGCTGTAATTCTGGAACGAGAACCACAGTGTCATGACCAGTGGCACGATCATCCAGATGAGCAGCACGATGACGGCGGGGGCCATCATGGTGCGGGCAAGGATGCGGGTTTGTCTGGTGGCCATTGTTACGCTTTTCCCTTGAAGGGTGGGCCCCTCACCCCAGCCCTCTCCCCGGAGGGGCGAGGGGCCGGTCAGTGATCGAGGCGCGATCTTGCCAAATTCTGGATGTAGTCCCCTCGCCCCTCCGGGGAGAGGGTTAGGGTGAGGGGTGGCCGGCGCGGGCGTCGGCCACCGTCATTGTCAGACCTACTTGATGTAGCCAGCGCGGGTCATGTCGCGGGTGGCGGCGTCCTGAGCCTGAGCCAGGGCGTCGTCAGCGGACATCTGACCGGCGAGAGCCGCCGAGAAGAGCTGGCCGACATTGGTGGCGATCCCGGCGAATTCTGGAATGGCCACGAATTGCACGCCGGTATAGGGCACCGGATCGACCGTGGGATTGGCCGGGTCGGCGGCGTTGATCGAGTCCAGGGTCATCTTGGCGAAGGGCGCGGCGGCCTGATATTCCGCGTTTTCATAAAGCGAGGTGCGGGTTCCCGGAGGCACATTGGCCCAGCCATCATTGCTGGCGACGAGGGCGAGATAGTCCTTGTCGGTTGCCCAGTTGATGAAGCTTTCGGCAGCTTCGGCATTCTGCGAGGACGCCGGGATGGCCAGCGACCAGGCCCAGAGCCAGTTGCCGCGCTTGCCCAGGCCATTGTCGGGCGCAAGGGCGAAGCCGACCTTGTCGGCCACGGTGGAATCGGCCGGATTGGTGACGAAAGAGGCCGCGACGGTGGCGTCGATCCACATGCCGCACTTGCCCTGCTGGAACAGGGTCAGGTTTTCATTGAAGCCGTTGGAGGACGCACCGGCGGGACCGGCATCGGCCATCAGCGACAGATAGGTGTCGAGTGTGTTCTTCCACTCGGGGCTATCGAACTGGGGTACCCAGTTTTCATCAAACCAGCGCGCGCCGAACGAGTTGGACATGGCCGTCAGGAAGGCCATGTTTTCGCCCCAGCCGGCCTTGCCGCGCAGGCAGATGCCGTTGATGTCATTGGCGCGATCCGTCATGGCGCGGGCGGCCTGACCGATAAATTCCCAGGTCGGGGCTTCCGGCATTTGAAGGCCAGCAGCTTCCATCAGATCGGTGCGATACATGATGAAGGAGCTCTCGCCATAGAATGGAGCCGCATAGAGCTTGCCGTCATGCGACAGGCCGGAGCGGATGGCGGGGAGCAGATCATCGACATCGTATTCGGCATCGGCGGACAGGCCATCGAGCGGCTTCAGCCAGTTCTGCGCGGCCCAGATCGGCGCCTCATAGGTGCCGATGGTCATGATGTCATATTGGCCGCCATTGGTGGCGATGTCGGTGGTGACGTTCTGGCGCAGGGTGTTTTCTTCGAGCACGACCCAGTTGAGCGCGATGCCGGTTTCTTCGGTGAAGGCGCTGGACAGGCCCTGCATGCGGATCATGTCGCCATTATTGACGGTGGCGATGGTGAGCGTCTGCGCGGAAGCGGTTCCGACCAGCGCAAAGGTAAGCGCGCCCACGAAAAGGGGTGTGAGTTTCATTGATTTCCTCCCAAGAACCATAACGAGCATTTGCTATGGTTGTGAGCATATGTTCACTTTGTTGGCAGGTAGAGTCAAGCGGGGTAAGCGCGGATTTTGTGCGATACGTACGTCAGATGGGGTGCTATTGCCGGAACTTGTAGCGATTGCTCGGCTGAAAATGGGGCGTCGCGTTCGTTGTGCACCCCCTCCCAGCTTCGCTAGGCCCATGGGGCCAAACTGCGCTGCCTCCCCCGTCAAGGGGGAGGTGCCGGGCTGGTGGGTGTTATGAGGTGGCGCGCTCGATGCGGGCTCAGCCCAGCAGTAACTCGGCTGTGCGTTCGTCGGTAATCAGGCCGTTGGCGAGACGGCGTTTGAGCGCGGCGCGCAGGGCGGGGGCCTTGCGATTGCCCATGGCGACGGCGATGACGCGGCTGGCCTCGCGGCTGGGAATGGGGGCGGAGGCGACGCGTTCATTGATCGGATTGTCGAGGATGCGGCCTTCGGCATCATAGCACCAGCCGCAGATTTCGCCCACCGCGCCAGCCTTTTGCAGGGCTTTCTGTTCGGCCTCGCTCAAAAAACCGTCGAGAATGAGCGGGGCGTCGGGGTCGAGATGGCCGATGCCGACAAAACTGGTATTGGCGCGGGCCGCCAGGTCGAGTGTCGAGCGAATCATGGGCTGGGAATGGAGCATTTCGCGCTCTTTCGCCGATGACGCGAAAACCGGCAACGGCATGGGGAAGGAGCGCGCCTTCACCGTATCGGCGACGTTGAAAATCACGTTGTAAAAGGCTGCGGAACCGTCCGGCGCAATATTGCCGGTGAGCGAAACGACCTTATGGTGCGGGCATTCCATGGGTTGAAGCTGCTCGACGGCGGCCTTGAGCGTGCGCCCGGTGCCGATGGCGATGATCTGCGGATCGGAAAGGCGCAGGGTGCGCTCGATTTCCGAGGCACCGGCTTCGGCCAGCCCGATCGTGGTGGAAACATTGCCCGGATCAGACGGAACGATCTCGCAGTGATCAAGCGCGAATCGATGGCGCAATTGTTCGGCCAGATCGAGACAGCGGCCAATGGGGTGATCGAGCCGGACCTTGATCAGGCCCTCGCTGACAGAAAGGGAGACGAGGCGCTGCGCCGACTGGCGGGAAATGCCCATCTTGGCGGCGATTTCTTCCTGCGTATTGCCAGCGACGTAATAGAGCCAGCCCGCGCGGGCGGCATCGTCCAGACGGGTTGCAGAATTGTCCTGTCGCGCGGCCATGAGCGTTCCTTGCCGTTTCGCGCGATTATTCGGATCGCGCGGCACATCGCAAGGGCAATTACCGGGAGAGGCGGCGGGTGGGCGTCTGAGTGCCGATATTGCTCAGAGCCTTGTTGATGTCGCGCTCGGTATCCTTGAGGTGCAGACGCATGGCTTCGGCTGCGGCCCGGGCATTGCCCGCGCGGATCGCGTCCAGAATGCGTTGATGGTGGGTAATCGTATCCGCAAGGGTGTGGCCGCGACTGGCGTGACCCTGGCGGCTGATCTGGATGCCATTGCGCAAGGGCCCGGCCATGGCCTCGAACAGATAACCCAGAATGCGATTGCCGCTGGCGAGCGCAACGGCTTCGTGGAAACCGACATCGAAATCGTGGAAACGGGTTTCAGCGTCTGGATCGCTTGCCGCTTCGGCGTCGCGCATGCCCTGCAGGGCGCTCTCAATGGCCGCTATGCCGGCGCGATTGGCGCGCTTAGCCGCCAGAGTGGCCGACTGGACTTCGAGCGAAAGCCGGACCTCGACAAGATCGAACAGGCCCTTGGAATCATTGTGCAGTACGGAAATGAGGAAATCGGCAAAGGCGGCACCATCGGGCTCGCGCACCATGGCGCGCTTGCCACGCGCCAGTTCCAGCAGGCCACGTCCCGCCAGAAGCTTTACCGCCTCGCGGATGGTCAGGCGACTGACGGCATAGCGCTCGGCGAGCTCCGCCTCGCTGGGCAGGCTTGAGCCAGGTGTCATCGTGTTCAGAATCATGTCTGCCAGATCATCGGCAACCACATTGGCTGCGCTGGGCTGATCAGGGCGGATTTCGCCGCTACGAATGGTCGTTCTCCCCCAAAGGTATCAGATACCTTTACGATACCTCGCGCTGTTTTCCAGCCTGTTCAGGTATCGTTTTCCTCTTCGGGCCTCACCATAGCGCCACCATAATGCGCCTTGCAACAGGGGTTAAATTTTAATTCTAGAATCGAAAAAATGAGGATGGCTGCGAGATCGTACTTTACAGCCTTATCTGATTATCCTAGCGTCCGGCCCCATGGTCTGGGAGGGTCCATGACGGCAAAAAGCCGTTCGTACCGGAGGATTTCATGCAGGTTGAGTTTGTGATGCGGCGCGTGGCGCCGATCCGTCGCAATGCGGCAAAAGCCGCGACTGCATGAGCTGAGCTACACCCCCAAACCAAAGAATCATCTCGAATATCAAAGGGAGTCGAGACGTGAAGCTTTTCAAATCGATCATGACGATTGTCACCGCTGGCGCGCTGGTGACCACCGCAGCAAGCGCTGTGCTGGCCCAGGACAAGGGCCTTGTCGGTGTCGCCATGCCGACGTCCTCGTCGCTGCGCTGGATCTCGGACGGCAACGAACTCAAGACCGCGCTCGAAGGCATGGGTTATTCTGTCGACCTGCAGTTTGGTGAAGACGAAATCCCGAACCAGCTGGCTCAGGTCGAAAACATGGTCACCAAGGGCGCCAAGGCGCTCGTGATCGGTTCGATCGACGGCACCACGCTCAGCGCCGTGCTGCAGAACGCTGCCGATCAGGGTGTGAAGGTCATCGCTTATGACCGTCTGATCCGCGAAAGCGGCAATGTCGATTACTACACCACTTTCGACAATTTCCAGGTCGGCGTGTTGCAGGCTTCGAGCCTCGTGAAGGGTCTCAACGAGCGCTTCCCCAACGACAAGCCGTGGAATGTCGAGCTGTTCGGCGGTTCGCCAGACGATAACAACGCCTTCTTCTTCTATGATGGCGCTCTGGCTGTGCTGCAGCCAATGATCGACGCCGGCGATATCGTGATCAAGTCCGGCCAGCAGGGCATGGAACAGGTCGGTACGCTGCGTTGGGACGGTGCCGTCGCTCAGACCCGCATGGACAATATCCTGTCCGCCAATTATTCGGACGGCTCGGTCGTTCATGGCGTACTGGCACCCTATGATGGCCTGTCGCGCGGTATTATTTCCTCGCTCCGTGGCGTGGGTTACGGCTCGGGCGATCTGGCGTGGCCGATCATCACCGGTCAGGATGCCGAAGTGCCATCGGTCAAGGCGATCATTGCCGGTGAGCAGTATTCGACCGTGTTCAAGGACACGCGCGAACTGGCTCAGTACACCGCGCAGCTGCTCGACACCGTGCTGTCCGGCCAGGAGCCTGGCGGCCTCGACACCACCACCTATGACAATGGCGTCAAGGTCGTGCCCTCGATCCTGCTGACCCCCTATGAAGTCGACGTGAACAATTACGAAGAACGCGTTATCGCTTCGGGTTACATCAAGGCCGAAGAACTTCAGTAATATACTGATATGAATTGATATTATTGGGCTCCGCGTACGCGCGGGGCCTATTTGCGGTTGCATGGGGCTGTGTGTTTTCGCAGCAGCAAAAAATGTCGATGTACGTACCTCATATTTCGTTTGCTGCGCGTATTTCATCGTCTTATATCAGACTGCACCTCACCGGCGGACGGGGTCCGAAGGGCGAGGCATATGACGTTTATTGGGAGTAGAGAATGAATGTGTTGAAGACGATCGCCGTCGCCGCAATGGCCGGCGTCATGGCGCTGGGCTCTGTCGGCCTGGCCTCTGCACAGGATAAGGGCATTGTCGGCGTTTCCATGCCGGAACAGACCACTTTGCGCTGGAACTCAGATGGCGCGGAGCTGAAGTCGGCTCTGGAAGCCATGGGCTATAGCGTTGACCTGCAATATGCGGGCGACGACATTCCCAACCAGCTCGCGCAGATCGAAAACATGGTCACCAAGGGCGCCAATGCGCTGGTGATCGCTGCCCTCGATGGCACCACGCTGAGCGCGGTTCTGGACCAGGCTGGCGCTGCCGGTATCAAGGTGTTCGCCTATGACCGCCTGATCCGCGACACTGCCAATGTCGATTATTACACCACGTTCGACAATTTCCAGGTCGGCGTGCTGCAGGCCAGCTCGATCCTGAAGGGTCTTGGCTATCCTGAGAATGCCGGTCCGTTCAATATCGAACTGTTTGGCGGTTCGCCGGACGATAACAACGCCTTCTTCTTCTATGATGGCGCCATGAGCGTGCTACAGCCGTTGATCGATGACGGTGTGTTCGTCCTCAAGTCCGGCCAGCAGGGCATGGACCAGGTCGGTACGCTGCGTTGGGACGGTGCAACCGCCCAGGCCCGCATGGATAACCTGCTGTCGGCCTATTACTCGGACGGCTCGCGCGTCGATGCCATTCTTGCCCCCAATGACGGTGTTGCCCGCGGCATCATTTCGTCGCTGACCGGCATTGGCTATGGCTCGGCTGACCTTGCCTATCCGATCATCTCCGGCCAGGACGCCGAAGTGCCCTCGATCAAGGCCATTATCGCTGGCGAACAGTATTCGACGGTCTACAAGGACACGCGCGAACTGGCCCGCGTGACCGCCGATCTGGTCGATGCAGTGCTGGCCGGAAATGCTCCGGCTGATCTGGACACGACAACCTATGACAATGGCGTCAAGGTTGTTCCCTCCAAGCTGCTGACGCCCTATGAAGTTGATGTGAACAACTATCAGGAACTCGTGGTCGATTCCGGCTATATTTCGGCAGACGACCTGAAGTAGTCAGCGTCTATTCAAGCCCGGGCTTCGCAGCTATGCGAGGCCCATCGGTCATCCGGCTGGTCGCTGGTTCCGCAACGCGGCAGCAGCGCCATCAAGGCGAGCAAAGCATGAGCAAGACCATTCTGGAGATGCGCAGCATCACCAAGACTTTCCCCGGCGTGAAGGCGTTGCAGGACGTCAACCTCGACGTGCGGGAAGGCGAAATCCACGCCATTTGCGGTGAGAACGGGGCCGGAAAATCCACCTTGATGAAGGTGTTGAGCGGCGTCTATCCCCATGGCTCCTATGAGGGGCAGATCATCTATCAGGGTGAAGAGCAGCAGTTCCGCTCCATCCGCGACAGTGAACACAAGGGCATTGTCATCATCCATCAGGAGCTGGCGCTGGTGCCGCTGCTCTCGATTGCCGAAAACATTTTCCTTGGCAATGAACAGGCCAAAAATGGCGTCATTGACTGGGACGAAACCCGCGATGGCGCGCGCAAGCTCCTGGCCATGGTCGGGCTCAATGAAGATCCCGATACGCTGATCACCAATATCGGCGTGGGCAAGCAACAGCTTGTCGAGATCGCCAAGGCGCTCTCCAAGCAGGTGCAATTGCTCATTCTGGACGAGCCGACCGCTTCACTGTCCGAAAAGGATAGCCATGCCCTGCTCGAGCTGCTGCTCGAGTTCAAGAAACAGGGCATTACCTCGATCATCATCAGCCACAAGCTGAATGAAATCTCGCGTATTTCCGACCGCGTGACCGTGATCCGCGACGGCAGGACCATCGAAACGATGGACAAGGCCGACATTACCGAAGACCGGATCATCACCTCGATGGTGGGGCGCTCGCTTGAAGATCGCTATCCGGGCCGCTCGCCACAGGTGGGCGAGGTGGTGTTCGAGGTGAAGAACTGGAATGTCTTCCACCCGCAGCACCGCGAGCGGCAGGTGATCAAGGACGTCAATATCACGCTGCGCAAGGGCGAGGTTGTGGGCATTGCCGGGCTGATGGGCTCGGGGCGCACCGAGTTCGCCATGAGCGTGTTCGGCAAGTCCTATGGCCAGAAGATTTCCGGCGAAGTCCATATGAACGGGCAGAAGGTGGATACGGGCAGTGTGGATCGTGCGATCAAGCACGGCATCGCCTACGCCACCGAGGACCGCAAGACCTATGGCCTCAATCTTATCGACCACATCAAGAACAACACCACGATCGCCAATCTGCTGGGTGTGTCGCGCTGGGGCGTGATCGACGATCTGGCGGAAATGGACGTGGCCAATGATTATCGCAAGAAGACCAATATAAGGTCTTCGAGCGTCTATCAGGTGACCGGCAATCTTTCGGGTGGTAACCAGCAGAAGGTGGTGTTGTCGAAATGGCTGTTCGCCAATCCGGACGTGCTTATTCTGGACGAGCCGACACGCGGTATCGACGTTGGCGCCAAATATGAAATCTACACCATCATCAACCAGCTCGCCGCGCAGGGTAAGGCGATCCTGGTGATTTCTTCGGAAATGCCGGAACTGCTCGGCATTACCGACCGCCTCTATGTAATGAACGAAGGCCGCATCGTGGGCGAAATGCCCACCAGCGAGGCGAGCCAGGAAAAGATCATGCGCTCCATCGTACGCGCTGAAGGAAAGGCATCATGACAAGCGAAACTGCACCGACCGGAGCGCCGGCCGATCAGGCCAAGAGCCACGAACTAACGCTGATCGGCGCTTTGCGCGCGAATATGCGCGATTACGGCCTCTTGCTGGCGCTGATCCTGATCATGCTGTTCTTCCAGTATTTCACCAATGGCGTGCTGTTCAAGCCGGTGAACCTGACCAATATCATCCTGCAGAACTCCTACATCATCGTGATGGCGCTGGGCATGCTGCTGGTGATCGTGGCCGGCCATATCGATCTGTCGGTGGGCTCGGTTTCCGGGTTTGTCGGGGCGCTTGCCGCCATGTTGATGGTGGGCTGGAAGTTCCCGCCCGAGCTGGCGTTTCTGGCCAATCCGATCGTGGCCGGGGCCATCTGTCTGCTGGCCGGGGCCGTGATCGGCGCGGCGCAGGGCTATATCATCGCCTATCACAGGGTTCCCGCCTTTATCGTGACGCTGGCGGGCATGCTGATCTTCAAGGGTCTGTCGCTGGCCATCCTGTCGGGCAAGTCGGTTGGTCCGTTCCCGGCCGAATTCCAGCTACTGTCGGCAGGGTTCATCCCCGACCTCATCGGGCCGACGACCATGCCCTGGCTGGCCGAAAACGGTCAGAACGTGGTGCTGCACACGACCACCATGGTCATCGCCATTCTGGCGGTTGTGGGCACGGTGTTCTTCTCGATCCGCACCCGCAACCGCCGCAAGACGCGTGGCTATGACGTGGAGCCGTTCAGCCTGTTCGTGATCAAGAATGTCGTGATCGCGGCGATGGTGCTGTTCTTCGCCTATATGCTGGCGTCCTATCGCGGGCTGCCGAATGTGCTGGTGGTGATGGGTGTGTTGATCGCGGGCTTTGTGTTCCTCACCAAGAAGCTGACCTTTGGCCGTCGCATCTATGCGCTGGGTGGCAATCTCAAGGCGGCGGCGCTGTCCGGCGTCAAGACCGAACGCACCACATTCTATATCTTTGCCATCATGGGGGCGCTGGCCGCTCTTGCCGGCATGATCTTTGCCGCTCGCCTCAATTCGGCAACGCCGAAGGCAGGGCAGGGGCTGGAACTGGATGTGATCGCGGCTGTGTTCATCGGCGGCGCTTCGGCGCTGGGCGGTGTCGGCCAGGTCGCGGGCGCGGTGATCGGCGCGTTCATCATGGGCGTGATGAACAACGGTATGTCGATCATGGGCGTCAATATCGACTGGCAGCAGATGATCAAGGGCGTGGTGCTGCTCGCGGCCGTGTTCTTCGATCTCTACAACAAGAACAAATCGGCCTGATCGATCGGGCTGAATGGTTTGAGGCCGCCGGGGAAACCTGGCGGCCTTTTTGTTTGCCCCTCAATAGGCGGCAGCGATGTCCAGCACCCAGGTGACACCGAAACGGTCGGTGAGCATGCCAAAAAGCGGCGCCCAGCCGGATGGCGCCAATGGCTGAATGACGCTCGCGCCATCGCTCAGACCGCTCCAGAAACGGGTCAGTTCCTCGGTGTCGGTGCCGCGAACCGAGACGAAGACAGGCGCAATACCGGCGTCATAGGGGCGGGCAGCGGGAACGTCATAGGCCATGATGCGGAAGCCATCGGCACTTTCCACCTGCCCAAAGGCGACAAGGTCGGCTTCCTCAGGCGGAAAGGAAGGATAGGCCTGGCTGTGGGTCGCCAGCATCAGCTCGCCGCCAAAGACCGACTGATAAAAGGCGAGCGCTTCGCGGGCATTGCCGCGGAAATTGAGATGGGTGGTGGTCTTGATTGTCATGGCGGTCTCCTTGCCGTTTTGATGCGGCTTTTATAGTGTCGCCCAACTGACAATTTTCGGCAGTTGGATATGGCGCGTTCGGACCGGTTGTTGCGGCTGTTGCAGGCGATGCGGGTGATGGCGCCGCCCATCACGGCACGACGGCTGGCCGATGAGACCGGTGTGTCGCTGCGCTCGCTGTATCGGGACATCGACAGTTTGCGGGCGGCTGGTGCCCGGATCGATGGCGAGCGGGGATATGGCTATCGGCTGGTCGAAGATTTTGCGCTGCCGCCGCAGACATTTGACCGGCTGGAAATCGAAGCGCTGGTGCTGGGGCTGGGCGAGGTCCAGCATTTGGGCGATTTGAAACTGGCGGCAGCGGCGCGCTCGGCGCTGGCCAAGGTGGCGGCAACACTGCCCGACGAGCGTGAGCAGCAGATGCTGCATGCCGTGTCGCAAGTCTATCGCCCGCAGGCGCGCTACAAGCTGGATGTGGACATGGATGTTATCCGGCAGGCGTGCTGGCAGGAGCAGTCACTGGCTATCCGTTATGCCGATGCTGAGGGTGTTGTTACTGAACGGACGATCCAACCGCTGGCTCTGGCATATCATCAGAATGTGCTGGCCATTCTTGCCTGGTGTTGCCTTAGACGCGGTTTTCGGATTTTCCGCGCTGATCGTATCGCTGCGGCCATTCGCACCGGCGAAAGCTTTCGGCCGCAGCGCGCCAGCCTGCTGCGCGCCTACCTTGATGAACTGCAATCGCGGACACGCCAGGCTTGACATCGCTCCCCAAACTGTACGTAACAATAATAGTTACAAATATGGGGAAGATATAAATGGCGGTCAATCACTTCGATGCGCAGGCAGCGTCCGGCTATGCCGCGCGGCCCCGGCGGCAGGTGCCGGGATTTGAGAGCCTGCATGTCATGACCTCCATGTTGCTGGGCGAGCAGGTGCCCGAGGACGGGACTGTTCTGGTGCTGGGCGCTGGGGGCGGGTTGGAACTCAGGGCCTTGTCGGAAGTGCATCAGGGATGGCATTTCGATGGGGTCGATCCGTCAGCGGATATGCTGGCGCTGGCCCGGCAAGTGGTTGGGCCGAGCGAGCGGGTGCGGCTGCATGAGGGCTTTGTCGATGTCGCGCCAGAGGGGCCATTTGATGGTGCGGTGAGCCTGCTCACTTTCCACTTTATTGCGCGGGAGGAGCGGCTGGATACCTTGCGCCAATTGCATCGGCGGTTGCGAAAGGGGGCTCCGCTGGTTCTGGCGCATATCAGTTTCAGCCAGAGCGAACCGGACCGTTCGCAATGGATTGCGCGCCATGCCGGGTATGCCGATGGCGTTACGGCCAGCGGCGCGCAATTGGACAATGCCCTGGCGGCAATGGGCTCGAAGCTGACGATCCTCGAGCCGGAAGAAGAAGAAGCGATGCTGGCCGAGGCGGGATTTGAGCGCGTCAGCCTATTTTATGCCGGGCTGAGTTTTCGAGGTTGGGTGGCCTATGCTGCCTGAACTGGTAGCGCGATTCCGAGGGCGCTTCTTGATGCAGGCAATGGAGAGGGATTGATGCGGACAATCATGATGGATGTGGATGGGGTGCTGGTCACCGGCCGACCGCAGGATGGGGCGCATCTGTTTACCGATCTGGAGCAGGATCTTGGCATCAGGCTGGACGAGTTGCAGCGGGAGTTCTTCGTGCCACGCTGGCCGGACATTGTGACAGGCAGGAAGCCGCTGGTTCCTGAGCTGGAAACGGTTCTTGGACAAATTGCGCCGGACGTGTCGGCGGAAATGCTGATCGAATACTGGTTTCGCAACGATTCACGCGTTGATGAGGCGGTGCTCGCCGCGATGATTGAATGCCGCGCCAAAGGCGTAAAGGTATTTCTGGCCACCAATCAGGATCACCGGCGGGCCAGCTATCTCATGGAGAATATGGGGCTGGCGGCGCATGTCGACGGTATTTTTTACTCAGCGGTGCTGGGCCATCGCAAGCCGGATGCCGCGTTTTTCGCATTGGCCACAGAGCGGGCCGGTGTAGCCGTGGCGGATGTGCTGTTTATCGATGACAGCGAAGGCAATGTCCTGGCCGCACGCGAGTTTGGCTGGACTGCGGTGCATTGGATGCCGGGCATGGACATGGCCGCGACATTGGCCGCCCACTAAGCCTCAGAAGCGGAAGCAGGCTTCGATATTGTTACCATCGGGATCGAGGACGAAGGCTCCGTAGTAATTGCCGGCGCCCTCTCGTGGGCCGGGGGCGCCATTGTCTTTGCCACCATTGTCGAGCGCAGTCTGGTAGAAGGCGTTGACCATGGCCTTGTCCCGTGCCCGGAAAGCGACGTGCATCTGGTTGATGCCCGGGCGGGAGCCTTCCACCCAATAGGAGGGGCGAATAGTGCCGATCCAGAGATAGGGGATCGGTTCCTCGGCACTCTTGCCGAACAGGAAGGATTCGGGGCCGTTGGCGGCTGTCTGGAGGCCGAGGGCGAGCGCAATGGCGTCATAGAAGCGGCGGGCGCTGACGAGATCGGTAACGACAATGCCGGTATGGTCGAACATGGTATATCTCTGCGGTTGTGCAGATGATCAATGCCAAACCCGCTTCTGCGTTCCCTAGCTTTCGACTTCAGCATCGGGGCGAGCGCCCCATTCGGACCAGGAGCCATCATAGACCGCAATCTGTTTTGCGCCCGCCTGTTCGAGGGCCAGAGCGAGAACCACCGCGGTGATGCCGGAGCCGCAGGAGGTGATGATGGGCCTGTCGAGATCGACGCCGCGCTCATCAAACAGGTTGCGCAGTGCCTCGGTGGATTTCATGGCCCCGTTTTCCGTGAGCAGACCAACAGGAACGTTGAGACTGCCCGGAATGTGACCGGATTTGAGGCCCGCACGTGGTTCGGGCGCTTCGGCGTGAAAGCGCGGCGCGGGGCGCGCGTCGAGAATCTGGACTGTGCGGTCTTTGGAGCGGGCATTGACCAGATCGAAATCGGCGACCGCCCGGGGATCGAAATGGGTATTGAAGATGGCGCTGTTGCGCTTGACCAGACCGGTTTCGGTGGGGCGGCGTTCGGCGCGCCATTTCGGGCCACCGCCTTCGAGGATCAGCACATCTTTTGCGCCAAAGGTGCGGAAGGTCCACCAGACGCGCGGGGCGGTGAACATGCCGATTTCGTCATAGACCACAATGGTGCTGTCCTCGCTGATGCCAAGCGCGCCGACGGCACGGGCAAATTCGGCTGGCGAAGGCAGCATATGGGGCAGGTCGGTGCTGGTATCGGCAATGCCGTCTATGTCGAAAAAGACCGCGCCGGGAATATGACCGGCGAGATATTCGGCCTGCGCATTACGGGTGGAGGCCGGCATGTGCCAGCTGCCATCGACGACGACGAGCCCCGGATCGGAGAGATGCTCCGCGAGCCAGGCAGTGGTAACGAATGGTCCCGACATAGGCATTGCTCCATGGCTCGATCTGCCGCGTAGCTAGCCCCGTGTTGGCGCGCGCCGCAAGCGCTATTGCGGCATGCCCCCATATAGTGATCCCTATTGCGGCAGAACAAGCAGATCGCGGCTGGCGAGGTGGACGGAAACGCTATCGCCCCTGTCGGGTGGGCGCGCGGCCTGCTCGTTGAAGGTGTCGATATGGACCGGCGTGCCACCGATTTCGACATGAACGCGGATGACCGAGCCGAGAAAGCTGACATCAAGCACGGTGCCCGGCAGCGCAATGTCGTGGCCGGGACGTGGTGCCAGAGCCAGCATTTCCGGGCGTGCGGCCAAACCGATCTCATCGCCATCGGCAATATGATCGGGCAGGGCGGGGATGCGTGCTGGCGTGCCGGCCAGCAGCACCTCGCCGGATTGGCGATCGATGAGCTTGGCGGGCAGGGTATTGAGCTGGCCGACAAAGGTGGCGGCAAAGCGGGTGGCGGGCTTGTTATAAATATCATGGGGCGTGCCCATCTGCTCGATATTGCCCGCATTCATGACGACGACGCGATCGGAGATGGAGAGCGCTTCCTCCTGATCGTGGGTGACAAACAGGGTGGTGATGCCCAGCTCGCGCTGAATGGCGCGGATTTCTTCGCGCAGGGAGACGCGAATTTTGGCGTCGAGCGCGGAGAGCGGCTCGTCGAGCAGCAGCAGGCGCGGCTTGGGAGCGATGGCGCGGGCCAGGGCGACACGCTGCTGCTGGCCACCGCTCATTTCATAGGGAAAGCGCTTCTCATAGCCGGAGAGGCCGATGAGTTTGAGCATCTCCTCCACGCGGGCCTGACGTTCGTCGCGGCCCATGCCGGCAACCTTGAGGCCGAAGGCGATATTGTCCCCGACATTCAGATTGGGAAACAGCGCATAGGCCTGAAAAACCATGCCAAGTTTGCGCTGATTGGGGCGGAGATGGGTGATCTCCTGCCCGTCGACGCTGATTTTGCCAGAGGTAGGCGTTTCAAAGCCGGCGATCATGCGCAGGATGGTGGTCTTGCCGCAGCCGGAGGGGCCGAGCAGGGAGATGAACTCGCCCTTGGCAAAGCCGAAGCTGACGCCTTTGACGACCTGATTGGCGCCGTAATTCTTGGTCAGCGCATCGACGCGGAGGAAGTTTTCGTCGGTCATGGTCAATCCGTCCGGGCGGAGGTGCGGGGGGCGAAGCGGCCGAGCACGTTGATCATGCCCATGGCGCCCCAGGTGATGATGAAGGAGAGAATGGCCAGCGCCGAAGGCTCATAGGCGCGGTTGGCGCCGACATTTTGCAGATAGGGCCCGAAAGCGGGGCGGTTCAGCAGGCTGGCAATGGTGAACTCGCCGATGACGATGGCGAAGGTGAGGAAGGCGCCGGACAGCACTGCCACCAGAATATTGGGCAGGATGATGCGCGCGATGATGGTGGCGGTGGAGGCCCCCATGATCTGCGCGGCTTCGGTCAATGTCTTGATGTCGATGCTGCGCATGCCGGTGTCGACGGCGCGATACATATAGGGCAGGGCCAGCGTCACATAGCCGAAGGTGAGCAGGATATCGGTGCCGAAGGTTGAGCCGGTGAACGGGATCAGCGACGACGAATTATAGAGCCGGATATAGCCATAGACGAGGACGATGGCCGGGATGATCAGCGGCAGGAGCGTGATGAATTCCATCAAGGGGCGCAGATGGGGCAGGCGCAGGCGGACGAAATAGACCGCGGGCACGACGATCAGAATTCCGACGACGATGGCGAAGAGGCCGACGAGGGTGGAATAACCGAAAGTCGCCTGGAAATTGGGATCGGAAAAGACCGAGGCATAGGAATCGAAGCTGTAATAACCGCGCCGCATCTTGAGCGAGAATTCGAAGGTGGCGATGAGCGGCACGAGGAAATAGGCGGCGCCGAGACCGAAGATTACCCAGGCCCAGAACTTGGACTGTTTCATCGCATCCACCTCTCGGCGCGGGCGGAAATGACGAGATAGATGATATTGGCGAGAGCGGTGATGGCGATCATGCCCAAAGCCAGCGCCGCACCAAGGCCCGGATTTTGCAAGGCATCGCCCCTGATCTGCGCATAGAGCAGGATAGGCACGATATTGAGCGAGGAACCGGTCAGCGCATAGGCAGTGGCGATGGCGCCGAAGGCATTGGCAAAGAGCAGGCTCAATGTGCCGAGAAAACTGGGCCAGATGATCGGCAGGCCGACATAGCGCCAGAATTGCCAGGTCGATGCGCCAAGGGTCTGGGCGGCTTCGCTCCATTCCTTTTTGAGGCCATCGATGGCGGGGGCGATCATCAGCACCATCAGCGGAATCTGGAAATAGAGATAGGTGAGGGTGAGGCCCCAGAAGGAGAGGAGATTGAACCCGGCGCGATAGATGTCGATGTCGAAAACGGTCTTGAGAATGATGGTGACGAGGCCGAGGCGACCGAGCGTCGAGATGAAGGCGAAGGCCAGCGGCACCCCGGCGAAATTGGAGGCGACGCCGGAAAAGGTCATGACGGCGGAACGCAGCGGCGCAGGCAGGCGGCCGCGAATGATGGCGAGCGTGATAGCCAGGCCGATCAGCGCGCCGATAATGGCCGAAGCGCCGGAAATGCGGATGGAAATCCAGTAAGCGGCCAGAATTTGATCGGTGAAAAGCCCGGCAATGTTCTCGAAGGTGAACTGCCCGTCGCGGCCGATAAAGGCGGCGCCGATGAGATAGAGCGTGGGCAGAATGAGGAACATCACCGCGAAGATGACGAAAGGCGCGACGCCCAGCCATTCGAGGGACAGGCGGCGGCGCGGTTTTGCTGCGGTGGCTTGTGTGTTGGTCATCGTCGCGTCAGAACCCCGATAGCTCAACAATCGTCACCACCGGGCTTGTCCGGTGGTCCATTCCTCGCCGTATGGATTGCCCGGACAAGCCGGGCAATGACGGTGTGGAGAGATGGAGTTACCTCCGCCACGTGAAGCGGCGGAGGCGTGTATGATGTTTTACTGAACGTTGGCGCCGACGGTGGAATCCCAACCGGAAGTGATGACTTCCTTGGCGGCGTTCTGCTGCTCGATGGTCGGGAAGACGGCCTTGGCATAGGCTTCGGCGGGCGGCAGCGCATCGAGCATGTCCTGCGGGATCAGACCGGCAGCGGACATGGCGTTGAAGCGGATGGGGTGGCAATAGCCCTTGAGCCAGCCGAGCTGACCTTCGTCGGAATAGAGATATTCCATCCACAGCTTGGCAGCGTTCGGGTGTGGCGCATGGGCGGAAATGGCCTGCACATAGACACCGGCAACGACGCCGGTTTCCGGCACGACGATTTCGGCCTCCGGATTGCCTTCAAAGCTGTCGCGCCATGCGAGCAGATTATAGTCCCAGGCGACGAGGATCGGAGTGGTGCCCTGAGCCACCGAAGCGGCCTTGCCAATGACCGGCACGAAATTGCCAGCGTCGTTCACCGACTTGAAGAAATCGAGACCGGCCTGGGCCGCGCCTTCATCGGCACCTGTCTGGGCGAGGCCAGCAGCGTAGACCGACTGGATTGCCTGAGCGGAGGCGCGCGGGTCACCGGCGAGGGCAACGCCGTTGGAATATTCGGCATTGGTCAGGTCGGACCAGTCCGAAGGCATGGTGGACACGAGGTCCTTGTTCACGAGGAAGGCCATGACGCCGTAATAGTCGCCATACCAGAAGCCGTCGGCATCCTTGGCGTCATCGGGGATTTCGTCCCAGGTGGAGACCTTGTAGGGCTGGAGCAGGCCTTCGTCCTTGGCAGCGGGGCCGAAGGCGAGACCGATGTCGAGCACGTCCGGAGCCTGCGGGCCGGTATTGCCGATATTGGCGCGGACGGCTTCCAGCTCGTCGGCGGAACCAGCGTCCGGGTTGAGTTCGTTGACATTGATGCCCGGATATTTGGCCTTGAAGCCGGCGATCACTTCGCCATAGCCGCACCAGTTATGGGGCAGGGCAATAGTGGTGAGCTGGCCTTCGGCCTTGGCGGCTTCGTAAAGCGCGTTAAGGTCGGTCTGGGCGAAAACGGGTGCAGAAAGGCTGAGCACGGTCAGAACGGAGACCGAAGCGGAAAGCGCATGCTTGAAGGTCATGATTGACTCCCTGATGATCTTTCGAGAGCACCCGATTGGCGGTTGCCCTGGCGAACGTGGCGAGGGAGTAGAGGGGTCAGATGACAGCGCGATGACGGTGATCTATCAGCGAGGGGACGCAGCCGAGACAGTGCCGCATCGCCCAGAAACCGGTGCTTGCGCCTACCTTCCCATCTGCTCGCGTCCTCCCAGCCGCGCCATGAGAGTGCCTGTTTGTGACAGTTTAGTCCAGATGGTCAAAAATTGGCGCTCAGCGCACCGGCCCGGAGCTCTGGCGCAACACGAGTTCCACCGGCCAGAGTTCGTGAATGTCCTCCACTGGCTTGCCTGCCAGAACCTGGGCGATCAGTTCGGCAATGCGTGTTCCTGCCTGCCGCATGGATGAGCGGGTGGTGGACATGGTGGGGTACATATTGTCGGCGTTGAGATATGGAAAGACGTCATCATGGGCGATCATGGAGATGTCCTTGCCCAGCTCCAGCCCGGCCTGCCTTATGGCGCGGAAAATTCCCAATGCGGTCATCATCGAACCGGCAAGGAAAGCCGTTGGACGCGGGCGACGCTCAAGCATGGACTGGGCCATGCGGAAGGCGATTTCATCGGTGAAGACCGCGTTGATCATGAAGGCGGGATTTGGAGTGATGCCGCGTGTCGCCAGGGCATTGCGGTAACCCTGCTCGCGGTGTTCGGCAAAGGTGCGGCCCTTGACGCCATTGAACAGGGCAATGCGTTCATGGCCGAGATCAAGCAGATGGGTGGTGGCGCGCTGAAGCGCGTCGATATTGTCGATATCAAGCCAGGCCACGGGCAGGCCGATATCGGTGCGGCCATGCAGCACGAAGGGAATGCGCAGGTCGAGCAGCAGCTTGGCGCGCTCGTCATGCAAGGTGGGCGAATGCAGCACGACCGCATCGACCTTCTGGCTGGCAGCGAGGCGCTGATAGGTGGCGACTTCCTCCTCGTAAGAGGAGGCCGTGGCGACGAGCAGATCGACCTCCTCGCCCGCCATGCGTACGCCCAGGCCGCCAAGAAATTCACTGGTGTGCGGGCCAAATTCATCGACGCCCCGCAAGACCATACCGACCGCGCCGGCTCGGCCAGTGGCCAGACGCAGGGCGCTGGCATTGGGGCGATAGCCGAGTGCAGCGGCAGCGTCGGAAACGCGCTTGCGAGTCGCCTCATTGACCTCTGGATAGCCATTGAGGGCGCGACTTACAGTGGTCTGGGACAGGCCAAGATGTTCGGCAAGGTCTTTCAGTCTCATAGCGGCTATCGGCCCAAATGGTGTGTCGTCCCGATGCCGCGCCAGCCGCGTAGCAACGCAATACCTTGCCATTAGGGCAGGCGGAGCCCTTTGAACAGAGCTTGCCGCCATCTCCTCCGAATTTCATTCAAAGCGATTTCAAATTTTATGGCAAGAGGCCGAAATCGTTTCAGATTTTTGAGGTGCGTACATCAATGCGGAAGTGAGCGAAATTAACGATTGTGGAAAGATCGAACTTTCAAGCTATTGATGTTAAATGATATTCTCTGTTGTTATTGAAGAATTTGTGAAATTCGAGATTTGTCCCGCTTGACAGAAATATGCTCGTCTGGTTCTTTTTCATTCAAAGCGCTTTAAAACTGATCGTCAATCGATCAATGAGGCGCTTTTCAAGGGAGGGGGCATTGGCCAGGCGCAGCAAAGCGTTCGGCCCTATTGGTGCGCCTTTCCGAAATGCGATTTTTTCGGGAGGATTTTTCATGACACTCAAGAAACTGCTCGTTGCCATGATGGCAAGCGTGACGCTGGTGGGCGGTGCCGCTCAGGCGGCCGAGCTTTCCATCGTTTCGGGCGATACCGGCAATGGCCTGGCATTCCTGCGCAGCCAGCTCGACAAGTTCGAGGCCAATACGGGCCATACCGTCACCGTGGTGCCGATGCCCTCGTCGACCTCCGACCAGTTCGGCCAGTATCGCCTGTGGCTCGCTGCCGGCAATACCGACATCGACGTGTACCAGACCGACGTGATCTGGGCGCCGCAGCTTGCTGACCAGTTCCTCGACCTCAGCGAAGCTGCGGCCGATATTGTGGGCGATCACTTCCCCTCGATCATCGAGTCGCAGACCGTCGACGGCAAGCTCGTCGCCCTGCCAGCCTTCACCGACGCTCCGGCGCTCTATTACCGCACCGACCTGCTCGAAAAGTACGGCAAGACCGTGCCCGCGACCTGGGAAGAGCTGACCGCGACCGCCCAGGAAATCCAGGATGCCGAGCGCGCTGCCGGCAACACGGAAATCTGGGGCTTCGTGTTCCAGGGCAATGCCTATGAAGGCCTGACCTGCAACGCGCTGGAATGGGTCAAGTCCTATGGCGGCGGCCAGATCGTGGAAGCCGACGGCTCCATCTCGATCAACAACGAACAGGCTGCAAAGGCCATCGACCTGGCGGCAAGCTGGATCGGCACGATCTCGCCGGAAGGCAACCTTGCCTATCAGGAAGAAGAAGGCCGCGGCGTGTTCCAGCTCGGTAATGCCGTGTTCCACCGCAACTGGCCCTATGTGTATTCCCTGGCCAATGGCGACGACTCGGCTGTGAAGGGCCTGTTCGACGTGGCGCCGCTTCCGGCCGGCGATGGCCCGGATGCCCGTTCGGCGGCAACGCTGGGCGGCTGGAACGTGGCCGTGTCCAAGTACTCGCCCGATCCGGAAGCTGCCATCGATCTGGCCCTGTTCCTGGCTTCGAGCGAAGTGCAGAAGGAACGCGCCCTGATGCAGTCGAACCTGCCGACCATCGAAGCGCTCTATGACGACGCCGATATCGCTGCTGGCCAGCCGATCATCCCGGCCTGGAAGGAAATTTTCCAGAATGCAGTGCCGCGTCCGTCCGCTCCGACCAAGACCGACTACAACGAGGTGTCCTCGATGTTCTGGAGCGCGGTCCACAATACCCTGTCGGGCAATGGCTCGGCTGCCGAGAATCTCGAAATTCTCGAAGCCGACCTGACCGATCTTCAGGGCAGCGGCTGGTAAGTCCTCACCAGTCCGCCCACAAAGCCCCTCCCGGTTTGTTCCGGGAGGGGTTTAATCAGGCGAGTGGACCCAAGACCGGATGAATCCGGCAATGGACGCCCAATGAGTGACTGACCCGGCTGGGGGAGCAAATGACGACAGAAACGATGTCGAGCGCGATAGCGAGACCGGGGCGGCCCGAGCGCTCCGAACTGATGAAACAGCGCCTGGCTGCTGCCCGCTGGTTCATTCTGCCGATGATGGCGGCGTTGGCGGTAGTGGCGGGTTGGCCGCTGCTGCGATCCATCTGGTTCTCTTTCACCGATGCATCGCTGACCGATCTTTACGGGTCCGAATTCATCGGCTTCGGCAATTACCTGCGCTGGAGCGTGCTGGAAAGCACCGGCGCCGTCCGCTATCGCGGCCTACTGGTTGATCCAGCCTGGTGGAATGCGGTGTGGAACACGCTGCGCTTCGCGGTGATCTCGGTGAGCATCGAAGCGGTGCTCGGCATGGTGGTCGCCCTGGTGCTCAATGCCGAATTCAAAGGGCGTGGCATCGTGCGCGCCGCCATTCTCATCCCCTGGGCCATTCCGACCATCGTGTCCGCCCGCATGTGGGGCTGGATGCTGAACGACCAGTTCGGCATCATCAACGACATCATGCTCAATCTGGGCCTGATCAGCCAGAAGATCGCCTGGACGGCCAGTCCCGACACGGCGATGACCGCCGTCCTGATCGTCGACGTGTGGAAGACGACGCCCTTCATGGCGCTGCTGATACTGGCCGGCCTGCAGATGATCCCCAAGGACATCTATGAGGCGGCTGAAATCGATGGTGTACATCCGGTCAAGCAGTTCTTCAGGATCACGCTGCCGCTCGTCAGGCCTGCCCTCATGGTGGCGATCATTTTCCGCCTGCTCGATGCGCTGCGTATCTTCGACCTGATCTATGTGCTGACGCCCAATAGCGTCGCCACCAAGACCATGAGCGTTCTGGCGCGCGAAAATCTCTTCGATTTCGACAACTTCGCCTATGGCTCGGCGATGTCTACGCTGCTGTTCCTGATCATCGCCATCATGACAATCCTCTACATCTGGCTGGGTCGTGTGCGCTTCGACGGGGGAGACCGCTAATGAACGCGACTTTCGATCTCTGGAAATTCACCAAAGGCGTGCTGTTCTACGCGCTGGTCGTGGTCATCGTGGTGGTATCGGTGTTTCCGTTCTACTACGCGATCCTGACCAGCTTCAAATCCGGCACCGACCTGTTCCGCGTCACATATTGGCCAACCAATATCAGCTTCGCCAATTACATCCAGGTGTTCACCCAGGGCAGTTTTGTCCAGAACCTGCTGAACTCTGTCTTTGTGGCGACGGTGACGGTGTTGCTGGCTTTGTTCCTCGCGGTAACGGCGGCCTTTGCGCTGTCCCGGGTGAACTTCATGGGGCGCGGCCTATTGCTGATGACGATCCTGGCCGTGTCCATGTTCCCGCAGATCGCGGTTTTGGCAGGTCTGTTTGAAGTTATCCGCATGCTGGGCATCTACAATACGCCCTGGGCGCTGATCTTCTCCTATACGATCTTCACGCTGCCATTCACCGTGTGGGTGCTGACCACTTTCATGCGTGACCTGCCGATCGAGATCGAGGAAGCGGCCATTGTGGACGGGGCGACGCCCTGGGTCATCATTACGCGGGTGTTCATGCCGCTGATGTGGCCGGCTCTGGTAACAACGGGTCTGCTCGCCTTTATCGGGGCGTGGAATGAGTTCCTGTTCGCGCTGACCTTCACCTCGTCCAACGCGACGCGCACCGTGCCGGTGGCAATCGCGCTGCTGTCGGGCGGGTCTCAGTATGAAATTCCGTGGGGCATCATCATGGCCGCATCTGTGGTCGTCACCGTGCCGCTCGTGGTGTTGGTTCTCATTTTCCAGCGCAAGATCGTGTCGGGCCTGACGGCCGGCGGCGTGAAGGGCTAAGGGGTAGTAAAAATGGCAAGCATAGAGCTTCGCAACGTTCGCAAGTCTTTCGGCGCCGTCGAGGTCATCAAGGGTGTGGACCTGACGATCAACAAGGGCGAGTTCATGGTTTTCGTCGGCCCTTCGGGCTGTGGCAAATCCACCCTGTTGCGGCTGATTTCCGGCCTTGAGGACATCACTTCGGGAGATATGCTGTTTGACGGTCAGCGCGTAAATGCGCTGGCGCCGTCCAAGCGTGGCATCGCCATGGTTTTCCAGTCCTATGCGCTTTATCCGCATATGACGGTATACGAAAACATGGCATTCGGGCTGACCCTGGAAAAGGGCCGGGACAAGGACGAAATCCGCCAGCGTGTCGAGAAGGCGGCCGACATGCTGCAAATCCGGCAATATCTGGACCGCCTGCCCAAACAACTGTCCGGCGGGCAGCGTCAGCGCGTCGCCATCGGTCGTGCCATTACCCGCGACCCCAAGGTGTTCCTGTTCGATGAGCCCTTGTCGAACCTCGACGCGGCCTTGCGCGTGGCGACCCGTATCGAGATCGCCAAGCTGCATGAGGGTATGCACGAAGTCACCATGATCTATGTGACGCATGATCAGGTTGAGGCGATGACGCTGGCCGACCGCATCTGCGTGTTGCGCGATGGCGTGGTGGAGCAGGTGGGCACGCCCATGGAGCTTTACGAAAAGCCGGACAGCATTTTCGTGGCCGGGTTCATCGGCTCGCCGAAGATGAATTTCATCGCAGGCGACAAGGCGGAAAATTTCGGCTGCGCAACGCTGGGCATTCGCGGCGAGCATATGGTCATCCGCTCCGATGGACTCTGGGAAGGCACCGTCATTCACACCGAGAATCTTGGTGCGGATACATATGTCTATCTGGAAATGGGTACTGAGGAGCCGGTGGTGGTGCGACTGGAAGGGGCGGCGCAATATAATAGCGGCGACCTGCTGCGCGTCTCGCCGATGGACGAAAAAATCCACCGCTTCGACAGTGCGGGGAAACCGATCCGCTGAACATGCCTAAGGGATGGCGGCGCATCGTCTCGCCATCCTGTCGATCTTCCATGCTCGTATCCGCGACGACCGAGGCGCGTTATTGCGGGAATGACACCGAGTATAAATAGCGGCCCCTCCCTTTTGCCGCTTTAGCAGGAGACTATCATGACTATCCGTACCCTGATCTGGGGCGAAAACGTCCACGAGCAGAAGAACAAGGTGGTAGCGGAGAACTACCCCAGGGGGATGCATAATCAGATCGGTTCGCTGTTGTCGTCCGACCCGAATATTTCGGTGAAGACCACGACCTTGCAGGAGCCGGAACACGGTTGCACCGAAGAGGCTCTGGCCAATACCGATGTGCTGATCTGGTGGGGCCATGCTGCCCATGATCAGGTCGATGACGCGGTAGTCAAGCGTGTGATGGAGCATGTCTGGCAGGGCATGGGGCTGATCGTTCTTCACTCTGGCCATCATTCCAAGGTCTTCAAGGGCCTGATGGGTTCGCCGGCCAATCTGCATTGGCGCGAGGCGGGCGAGCGGGAGCGGCTTTGGGTGGTCAATCCCGGCCATCCGATCGCCAAAGGCCTGCCGCCCTATTTCGAGCTCGAATATGAAGAGATGTATGGCGAGCCCTTCAGCGTGCCCGAGCCGCTGGAAACGGTGTTCGTTTCCTGGTTCCAGGGCGGTGAAGTGTTCCGAAGCGGGCTCACCTATCGGCGCGGCGCAGGCAATATCTTCTATTTCCGTCCGGGCCACGAAACCTATCCGACCTATCACGATGCCAATGTCGGGCAGGTGCTGCGCAATGCGGTCAACTGGGCCTATAACGGCGATCGGCACGCACATTTGATGAAGGCGCCGAATACGCCGGTTGGCGAAGCGATCGAAAAGATCGAAGAACGCGGGGCCAAGCTCTCGGCGGCCGATCATGCGGGCGAAGTGAAGGCTTGATTTCTTCGGTTACGCGGCTCCAGCGTCATTGCCCGGCTTGTCCGGGCAATCCATTTCGTCATAGGCGCTGCAAGAAAGATGGATCACCCGGACTAGCCGGGTGATGACGAAGGTTAGGAATGCGGTTCATCTTCAAAGACAAATGAACCGGTGAGTGGTGCAAGCGGGCTGAGTGCCCAGGGAATAACGATATGCGGATCCTCATTCTGGGAACCGGCGGCATGGCCAATACGCATGCCAAGCATTTTGCAGCCATCGAGGGTGTGACTCTCGTGGGCGGGGTGGATGTCGATCCGGCGCGGGTCGAAGCTTTCAACGCAGTTCATGGCATCGAACGTGGTTTTGGCTCGCTCGATGCGGCGCTGGCCTGGGGCGAGTTCGACGCGGTGGCCAATGTCACGCCCGACAGCATTCACCATCCAACAACAATGGCGGCGCTTGCCGGTGGCAAGCATGTGTTCTGCGAAAAGCCGCTGGCGACCGATTATGCCAAGGCCATGGAAATGACCGAGACGGCCGAAAGGCTGGGCCTCGTCAATATGGTCAACCTGACCTATCGCAATGTCGCGCAATTGCAGAAGGCGCGCGAGATCGTGATGTCGGGCGCGGTGGGGACGGTCAAGCATTTCGAGGCGAGCTATCTGCAAAGCTGGTTGGTGTCGAAAGCCTGGGGTGACTGGCGCACCGAGAGCCAGTGGCTCTGGCGTCTGTCCAAGAAGCACGGCTCCAATGGCGTGCTCGGCGATATCGGCGTGCATATCCTCGATTTTGCCGCCTATGGCGCGGGCAGCGATTTCTCACGCGTCTTCTGTCGGCTCGAAACCTTCGACAAGGCGCCCGGCAATCAGATCGGCGAATATGATCTCGATGCCAATGACAGTTTTGCCATGACGGCGCAGCTCGAAAACGGGGCGCTGGGCGTCATCCATGCTACGCGCTGGGCGACCGGACATTTCAATGAATTGCGTCTGCGCGTTTACGGCGAAAAGGGCTCGGTGGAAGTCCAGCACCGGCACGACTGGTCCAAGCTGTTCACCTGCCTTGGCGATGATGCGGAAACTGGCATCTGGACCGAGGTCGAGGTCGATCCGGTGCCGACAAATTATCAGCGGTTCGTTGACGCGGTACGCATGGGCAAGAACCTGGAGCCCAGCTTCCGTCATGCCACCAATATCCAGAAAGTGCTGGACCTGGGCACTATAACTGACAGGGACCGCATGGAGCACTCGGTCTACTGACATTATTCATTACGAAGAAAAGCCCCGCTAGTCGGGGCTTTTCTTCACGAACGCGGGCTGCGGCACATCGCTCAGCTGCGGTCGTCCACATAAACCAGCACCGAGCCGTCGGCATTGGATTTGACGGCAACCACATCGTCCGCCGTATAGCCTTCGGCTTCCAGCTTGGCGGAAATCGCGGCATTGCCGGAAATATTGCCGTGTAGCGTGGTATTGCCATCGGCATTTGCGGCAAAGGCCTCATCGAAGGCGCCGACTTCACCCGATATCGAGGAGAGTAGCACGATCATGACCTGAGATTGGTCAGTTACGGTTGTGAGGTCAGCGTTCGCGCTGCCCGAGAGGGCCGTGGTCAGGCTTTCATAGCTGGTATCGGCCGAGACATCTGCTCCAGCGCCAATGGTTGCGTCGACGGCTGGCGTTTCAACGCTTACACCGGCACCGGCGTCAACGCCGACACTTACCCCGGCATCCTGCGCAATGGCGAAGGACCCTGCACTGAGCAGGGCGGCGACGGAAATGGCTGTCATGGTGATCTTCATGGGTCTTACTCCATTTGTGTTGCGCCCCTGGACGGCAGCAACGTGGCTCAAACAGATGAGTTGCGAGCAATATGTTCACAATCGGAAGCAAAGTGGATTTGTGATCGGGCTTGCAACCGTTTCCGACAATTCGGACTTATAATGGCATCGAAATATGGAGCGTCAGCATGTCTATTCTTTGGGCAATCATCATCGGCTTTTTTGCGGGCCTTATCGCCAAATGGATCACTCCGGGGGACAACAAGCCGTCCGGTTTCATTCTCACGACGGTCCTGGGCATTGTCGGCTCGGTGCTGGCAACCTGGCTGGGTCAACAGATCGGCTGGTATAGTGCAGGAGACGGGGCGGGTTTCATCGCCTCCATTGTCGGTGCGGTGATTATCCTGCTGATCTGGGGGCAATTGGCGCGGCGTCGCTGAGCCCAACAAAAAGCCCCGGAAAAACCGGGGCTTTTTGTTCAAACTGCGCTTTGCTTATGAAGCGCGGTTGTCAACATAGACGGTAACCTGGTTACCGGTATTGTCCACCGAGATGGCGATCACATTCTCGGCCGAGTAACCTTCAGCTGCCAGCTTTGCCGTAATGAATTCGTTGCTGGAGATATTGGTGCGCATGCTGTCGGTTGCAGCAGCATTCGTGCTCAACGAGTTATCCAGTTCGGTGCCTGGAGCGTTCGTTTCGAGCGAAGACACCAGGACAATCACGACCTGATTTTCCGAAGCAATGCTCGACAGGTCGGATGACCCGCTCAGCGGAATAGCGTCAATAAGACCGGCATAGCTGTTTGCCTGGGTCACTTCGCTCTGTGCAAAGGCCATGGAGCCAGTGCTCAGCATGGCAGCAATAGTAATCGCGCTTAGAATCTTTTTCATTTTTGTCTCCGGGTTTTATCTGTGCCCCTCGGCTAATAAACCCGCTCGCAGGCAAGCGGTTGCGAGAACTTTTGAGGTCATTTCGTGGCGTATTTGATGCATGATTGTGGCAGCGGAAACAGGCCCGTTTCGGCATGGTTTGACGGGTTGCGCCGGGCTGCACGAAAAAGGCCCCGCTGGAAACCAGCGGAGCCCTTTGATTACAAGCGCAGTGTTGGGCTTATTGAATGCCGAACATTGCCTTTGCAGCCTGCTCGGCAGCATCGCCGGCCTGCTTGATCTGTTCGTCGGTGAGGCCAGCCTGACGGGCAGCGTCTTCGGCGGCCTGACGGGCGTCGGCAACGGCCTGCAGCTTTTCGGCGTCGGTCAGCTGAAGTTCTTCGACCTGCTGCTGCACGTTCTCGACGGCCTGCTCGACGGTCATGTCGGTGCCCGGCACCATGGTATTGGCAGGCACTTCGAGGGTCACTGCCGGGGTCTCGGAGGGAGCCGGATCAACAGCAGGCGCGGTTTCCACGGCCGGAGCGGTCTCGACGGCGGGCGCGGTTTCGGTCTGTGCGGCGGGAGCGGTCGTTTCTGCGGGCTGCTCGGGAGCATTGCCACAGGCGGCAAGTGTCAGCGTGGCGGCGAGAGTGGCGGCAATTGCAAAAGGCTTCATTTGAGGGACTCTGCGTTGTCTGGGAGGGACATCTCTTCACGAGACCGTGACCGACTGGAATCCAATCGTGTCGAAGTTGGGGCGAGATGAGGATCAAGTTCAGGCAAAGCCCTGATCTTAAAAGAAAAGGGGCACCGAAGCGCCCCCTTGGATGATTTTGACCAGCAAAGCCTATTCGAGGATGGTAATGCGGCCATCGGTATAGGGCGTATATTCGCCGCCCAGCTTGGCCAGATATTCGGCAACCACCTGCTCCAGCGGCGGGCCGAAATCGTAGGGATTGTCGCCTTCGGCAAAGGTGCCGTATCCGTCGCCACCGCCACGTACATAATTATTGGTGACGATCGTATAGGTGGCGTCTTCATCAATCGGCGCCCATGCGTCGCCGCCCACCAGCACCTGCACATCGCTGACACGCTCGCCGGCGGGCTTGGACAGCGTGTAGCTATATTTCAGCCCGGCGACCTGAGCAAAGCGACCGGCACCATTCTCCACGTCGCTGACGCCGTTTTCGAGCGCTTCGATGACATCGGCGCCGCTGATCTGCACGGTGGCGAGCGTGTTGGAGAACGGCAGGACGGTCAGAACGTCACCGACGGTGATCTCGCCAGCATCGATGGATGCACGAATGCCGCCACCATTCTGGAAGGCGATGGTGACCCCCTGATCGGCCACGCGATCAAGAATGGCGTCGGCCAGAAGGTTGCCCATGGAGCATTCCTCAACGCGGCAGACTTCGCGGGCGCCTTCCAGCTTATCGGTAGCAGTGCCGACGACGGTGCTGGTCATCTCTTCGATAGGCCCGAGCAGTTCCTGCAACTGGCCCTTGAAGTCTTCATTGGCCGCAACCGAGGCGTCGATCAGGAAAGGCTCGCCAGCGGCGCTGATGACCTTGCCGTCATCGTCCCAGGTGATGGCGATGTCACCAAGATATTTGCCATATTGATTGGCCTGCACCACAGGCACTTCCACGCCAGCGGGATTGGTGACCATGGTCGGATAGGGACCGGCAGCGCCCTCCATGGAGCCAAGCAGCGAATGGCTGTGGCCGCCCACGATAACGTCGACCAATGGCAGGCTGGCAGCAACCTGCTGGTCGATGGTGTAGCCGATATGGCTGAGCAGGATGATCTTGTTCACCCCGGCTGCATCGAGCGCTTCAGAGGCGCCGCGCACATATTGAATGACGTCGTGGAACTCGACGTCATCGCCGGGAGAGGCGATGTCGGGCGTATCTTCGGTCGTGGCGCCGATAATGCCGATCTTTTCGCCGCCGATTTCAAGAACGATGGAGCCCTTGATCTTGCCAGCGAGGTTTTCATCGCGGGTAACGTCGAAATTGCCGCCAATGATGGGGAATTCGGCGGCTTCGATGAACTTCAGGAACTCTTCGGGGCCATCGTCGAATTCGTGATTGCCAGTGGCCACCACGTCAAAGCCCATCTGATTGAAGAAGTCGGAAACGACCTTGGACTTGTAGGTGGTGTAATAGAGCGAGCCCTGGAAATTGTCGCCCGCCGAGAGAAGGATCGAATTGCCATCCGCATATTGGGCGCGGGTGTCGTCGATGATGGTCTTGAGGCGGGCAATGCCGCCGAAGCATTCCCCGGCGGCGTCGGTTTCCGCGTCGCAATTGGAATCGCTGCCGGTGATCGGGTCGAAGCGGGAATGGAAATCATTTATATGCAGGATGTTGAGCGTGAACTCAGCATAGGCGGCGCTCGAAAAACCCGCGCAGAGTGTGAGCGCTGTTGCGCCCAGCAGAAGTTTCTTCATCCCTGTTATCCCTTTGCTCATTGCGTTGGACGTCGCAACATTGCCGGGAGGGCCGGCATGCCTCGCGTCAACAAAGAGTTAAGCAGCTATTTGTGACATGGGAAAGTGGACCTTTTGGTCAAATCTATCCCTTTGTGCGGTGGCCGGGCCGAGTGTGATCGGAACGGGGTTTCAATACCGAAACAGTAGGGTATTCTCCGCCCGCTTGATTTGCGGGGTATATCTATGCGCAGTGCTTTGATCGTTTACGGTGGCTGGGAAGGTCATGACCCGGAGGAATGCGCCTCCATCTATCGCCGCTGGCTGCATGAAGATGGCTTTTCGGTGCGGACCGCGACGGAGACGAGCGCCTTTGCCGACCCGTCCATTCACGATCTGTCCCTGATCATTCCGATCTACACGATGAGCAAGATTGCCAAGGAAGAAGCCGAAAATCTCACCAAGGCGGTGGAAAATGGCGTCGGCCTGGCCGGTCACCATGGCGGCATGAGCGACGCTTTCCGCGACTCGGTGGATTATCAATTCATGGTCGGCGGCCAGTGGGTCGCCCATCCGGGCAATATCATCGACTATACTGTCGATGTGACCAAGCCGGATGATCCGATCATGGCGGGGATCAAGTCGTTCCCCTATACGTCCGAGCAATATTACATGCATGTCGATCCCTCGATCGAGGTGCTGGCGACCACGACCTTTACCGGCGAACATGCATCCTGGATCGACGGCGTGGTGATGCCGGTGGCGTGGAAGCGCCAGCATGGCAAGGGCCGGGTCTTCCACATGACCCTGGGGCACCAGGCCAAGGAATTCGACAATCCCAATATGGCGACGATCCTGCGGCGCGGCATGAACTGGGCGGCGCGCGAGGAAGCGTAAGACGCTCCTTTTAAGGTGCATTGAAACCAATGCCGTTTTGGCATCGTATCTTCTCTGGGAGGCGCGATATGAGCCAGGACGCAAAGCCAAGCCTGCCAGCGACCAAAGGGCCGCTGGTTTACCGCCAGTCGATTTGGACGCGGGTGACCCATTGGGTCTGGGCGATCTGCCTGTTTTTCCTGCTGCTCTCGGGATTGCAGATCTTCAATGCGCATCCCGTGCTTTATGTCGGCCAGCAGAGCGGCTTCGAGTTCGATAATGCCGTCCTGCGTATCGGGGCGGTGAATACGCCCGAGGGGCCGCGCGGACGAACAGTTCTGTTCGGGCAGACTTATGACACGACGGGCGTGCTCGGCATGAGCGGGCCGGAGGCGAGCCCGGTCTTTACCGCCTTTCCCGGCGCTGTGACCATTCCATCCTTCCGCGATCTGGCGACCGGGCGCGTAGTGCATTTCTTCTTTGGCTGGATTTTCGTCGCGGCGCTGTTCGTGTGGTTTCTGGCCAGTTTCATCAATGGACATTTGCGACGCGATATTCTGCCGAAAGGTAGCGATGTCAGCGGTTTGCCGCGCGATGTGGCCGACCATGCGCGGTTTCGGTTTCACCATGGGCGGACTTATTCGCCCTTACAGAAGCTTAGCTATTTCACGGTGTTTTTCGTCCTTTTCCCGCTGATCATTCTCACTGGACTGACCATGAGCCCCGGCATGGATGCGGCCTGGCCATGGCTGCTCGATATTTTTGGTGGGCGGCAGACGGCGCGCACCATTCATTTCGTCGTCATGGTGCTGCTGGTGCTGTTTTTCATCGTCCACATCATCATGGTGCTGCTGGCCGGGCCGCTCAATGAGCTGCGCTCGATGATCACCGGCTGGTATCGCACCAGCCCCGGCACGATCGGCCAGAAGGGAGACAGGCTATGAGCCGCTTGATCGTCAACCGCAGGCGTTTTCTGCTTGGGTCGGCTGCCGTTGGCTCGGGGCTGGCGCTGTCAGGCTGCAACCAGTTCGACTTTCTGGCGCAGCGGGGCAATCCGGTGCGGGAGGTGATGGAGCAGGCCAATGTGCTGACCTATTCGGCGCAGCGCGCGCTGATCGGCGATCAGGTGCTGGCGCGCGAATATGGGCAAAGCGAAATCCGGCAGGGCATGAAGCCCAATGGCTCTACCGAGCCGAGCACGCCCGAATATATGTTCCTGCGACAGGCCAATTTCGAGCCTTATCGGCTGACCATCAAGGGCATGGTGGAGCGGGAGGTCAGTTTCTCGCTGGCCGAGCTGCGCAATATGCCCGCCCGCACACAGATCACCCGGCACGATTGCGTCGAAGGCTGGAGCTGTATCGCCAAATGGACCGGGACACCGCTCGGTCCGGTTCTCGATCAGGCTGGCGTGAAGCCCGGCGCGCGCTTTGCCGTCTATCACTGCTTCGACAATATCCAGCGCACGCTCAGCGGCGACATTCTGTATTACACCAGCTCCGATCTGGTGGACGCCTACCATCCCCAATCAATCCTTGCTTATGGGCTCAATGACCAGACATTGCCGGTGAGCAATGGCGCCCCGATCCGGCTGCGGGTAGAGCGGGCGCTTGGCTACAAGCAGCCGAAATACCTGCACACGATCGAGCTGGTGGATGATCTCGGTGCCATCGGTGGCGGCAAGGGCGGCTATTGGGAAGACAATGGCTATGACTGGT
>PJTQ01000228.1_pt1 | contig 57631 bp, 57 predicted proteins | sample 1512231 | NCBI WGS metagenome assembly PJTQ01 (sample SAMN08177688, study PRJNA422409) | Soil metagenome, whole genome shotgun sequencing project. | isolation source: Soil (3) enriched on wood chips | place: USA: Madison | collected 2015-01-15 | reverse complement strand
TTTTGCTGTAAAAGCCATTGCAGATGTAAACCAAACTCCGCTCATTGTTCAAAGAATCATTACTTTCCTTGGAGCAGGCGAGGAGTAATCCTAAGGGTATGATTATCAATCTTCCCATCCGCAAAGTGTTTTTCCTCTTTTCTTGGCTTCTTCCAATGTTACTTTGATAATTTCATGCTGACAATTGGATAGCCCACGGCAGGTTTTGGAATAGTGGTATTTTTTACCACCCGCGCTGTCGCAAAGATACACGGAGGTTTGGGGTGCAACCGTAAATGATGAAAATATAAAATAGGTTAAAAGGGTAGTGGTCGTGAGAATCTTTGTTTTCATAAGGTATGAGATTTTTTGTTGAATTTCACAAAACTTGCTAATTTTTAAACAATTTCTAATTATTTTTTTACGAATGTGGTTTTTCTTTATCAATTGTTTTTGTGACTTTTTTGTCAGACCATCAATGTTCATAGTTTTGTCATTTTGGGTAACATTTAACATACTTCTTGATTAAAAAAGCAGAAATTATATTAAAGCCAAGTATTATCAGAAATAAAACAATAAACAAAAACAAATTAATTCCTATATATCCTAAACCTGTTATTTTTCCCAAAGTTTCCAAATCTTTATATGACAAAACGCAAGTGTCGTGTGCGGATAAAACAGAATATCGTTTCCATACTGCCAAAGTTGCCAATGTATACAAGAATCCCGCTGTTCCAAATAATCCTAAAAGGAAAATTTTAAGAATAGAAACCTTTTTTAACAGTTTGGATAAAATAGTTCCTATCACGATTACGAAAGAAATTATCAATATCATAGGTTGAGCATAGATGAATAAATAAGTGTTCATTTCCTCATAAGTTATACCGAAAGTATAAGATAAAGCTCTAATTATATCACAACATATTTGAAAAATTGTTTCCATTGATTATTCATTTAATTCTTATTCTAAACTCATGAACCTATTCCATTTCAAATATCATTGAATTTATAAAACATTTTCGTAGTTATTTCTTAGGTTTTCTCCACTCCCAAGGTGCTGTTGGATTCGGCTCGCTCCAAAGTCCAATTTTATTGTTTTTCGCTTCTGTTTCTAATTGAGCGTATTCTTGACTATCGGAATATTTTTTAAAATGCCAAGCCAAACCATTTTTTACGAGTTCTTTGTTAATATTTCTTCCGTCTTTCAGAATTACTTCTGCAATCAGTCGTTTGTTTCTGTCGTATTTGTTTTTTGGATTGATTTTTAATGTTACATAAGTGCCAAAAGACACATCAGATACAAATTGTTTGGCTTTGTTTCCAAAAGGTTGTTTCTTTTCGGGGCAATCAATATGTGCAAATCGTATTGTTTGTTCTTTTCCGTCAATTAGTAATACAAATGTGTCTCCGTCTTTTATTCCTATGACTTTGTAACCTATTTTTTGTTCAATTACTTCGGATTCAGAAAATGAATTTTGATGGATGTTGTGTCTTTCATATTCTTTACTTTCGGGATGATTGCAACTGATTAAAACAAGGAAAAGAGCAAATTGAAAAAATCGTTTCATTTAAAAATTATCTCGTTATTATAATTGTCAATTTCTATGCTTCCAAATCTTTCTAAAACCGTTTGTCCCAGTAAAAGGGGAGCATTTACATTGTCGATTATTGTTGCTTCAATATCTTCTAAAATGATTTCTCCAATTTTCACGGTTCTTAAATTGATTTTTGCTCCTTCTGAAATTCGTCCCGTTGCATCTTGAAAATATTCAGTATTTATAAAATCTTCTTCCCGAAGCGTACCTTGTCTGAATAAAACCATCGCTTCCGCTGATGATATGCAAATACTACTTGCTCCCGTGTCAAAGATGAATCGTAGTCGAATACCGTTGATTTCAATATAAACATAACGAACACCGTTTTGAATTTCCATTTGTAATACGTTTTTGTTGTTTTCTTCGTAAACAGTTGGAGTGTAAGTGCTCTCAATATCTTCGTTGAACGAATACACCGAACTTGTCTGATTTTCTGTTTCGAAGGTTTGCGATCCATAACTTGATTTTTGATTACGTTCGTACTTCTTACTTTCGGGATGATTGCAACCCAAAAATAAAAGTGAAAAACAAAAAATTACAACCGATTTTATCATACTACTTTTTATAAGATGGAATATGTCTTAATGTATCTTTTACAAAATAAAAAACTCCGGTTTTATCTTCAAAACAGTTTTTGTTTGCTTCAATGAGTTGCTTGGAATAGATTTCTCTTTGTTCGTCATAACTACTTTTAATATCTGTTGGATTGTGTTTAAAAATTATTTCGATAACTTCATCAATCTTCGTGTTGTATTTAATGTTTTTGGCTACGATTTTATAATCGTTTTCGTTTAGTTCCGCATTAGGTTTGGGATTGAGTTCTTGAATATTCTCATTCGTTGGTTGTTCAATTAATATTTGTTCTTGCTGTGATTTATCTTCATAAACCGTTTCTTTTTCAGGCTTTTTGAAAATGAAAAAGTAAACTATTGTGCTAATCCACAACAATAATAAAATCAAAGTAGCCACTTTAAAAATATTTATCTCTTTGTTTCTTCTGTTTCTGTGGTGTCTTTCATCATTGTCGTTATATAAATGTCCTGTTTGCAGAGGTTGTGAAGTTTCTCTAATATTGGTAATTGCTCTTGGTTGGGAAATGGTGTTTGTATAATTGGGTGTTTTCAGATTACCGATACTTTCTCTGAAAATTCTTTTATTGGCATTGTAGATTTGTTTTACATCATCTAATTTTTTGCTTCCCGATTTTAATTGATTTGAAAGTTCATCTATTTTCCGTGAAAAACTGTTGTAAAAATCATTGATTTTATTCAAATCCTTTTCAGATTCTCTTATTTTTTGTTCATTTTGTCGATGTTGCTCGTTATTTTTTTCAATTTGAGATTTAAAATTTTCGTATGTGTGTTTTCGGGCTTCTTCCAATTTTTGCTTTTCTCGGTAAAATTCATCTAATGCCTCTTGATTTTTTCGTTTTCTTTCTTCGGCTAATTTTTGAATTTCTTTTTCAAAACTATTTTCATCAACAGTTGTAAAGATTCCTTTTTGCCGGACAAATTCTGCCACTTCTTTGCTGTCTGTAAAATAAATAGTGTCGTAAACATTTAGTAAATCAACGGATTTTTTGAAAAACGATTGCAATACATTGTCATTAGTTCTGCAAAAAACAACTAAATTTTTATTCGTTGTTTGAACAAAATTGAGATCGTCAATTTCCTTTAAATGGGGATTGATTTTGTCGAAATCTTTTGGTTTGCTAACGGAAAATTTATCGGAATGAGTTACGATAATTACATCATTCTGAACATTTTTGTTTTTCAAGTCGTTATGAAATTCGTTTAGGCAGTTGATAGTAATATTTTCCTCCGCAATCTTATCAACAAACAAAATACTTGAACCGATAAATGTACCGCTTCTGTCAGAATTTTGCTCTTTGGCATACGTGTAAATGCTGTAAGCAATAGTGTTGTTTCTTCCTGCAAATTCTTTTCTGATTGCATACACTTTGCTTTGCGGAAAAAGTTTTACGGCATTGGTATTCAGGTCAAATGTTTTTATTACTCTCGCTACATTAGCCAAAGAATTATCAATGAAGAGATATGACTGTTTAAAACCGTTTGGATTTCCAAAAGTTCCAAAAGCTGAAATGAAGTAATTATTGCTCATTAATTAGTAAAACTGAATTTTATGCGTTCCCAAAATGTTCCTTCGTAATCCAAATCGTAGCCTACAATGCTTCTGTACAGCCATTTGGACAGAACTTCTGCTGTTGCCAAACTCAGCAAGCTGATTCTTTCTTCTCCACTGTTGTTTTGAATGTTACCAATTGTATAGTAAGATTTACTTAATCCATACGTGTCTATTCTTTGGCTTGTTCGGCTCAATCTGTCATAGAAAAAGCTGTTTAATTCTTCTTCATTATCTACATCCATTCTTCCAGACTTATCCCATTTAGAAACCAAGATAACGGCATTTACAGACTTTAGATTCTTTCCTTTTCTTTCCAATTCATCTAAAAACTCATTAATCAATGTATCGTCTTTGTGAGCTGATTCATAACTCGTAACGATAATGAAGGTCAGCGGAATATTTGCGTTTAGAAAGGATTCAATACTGCTGTGATAACTTCCTCCTCGTCTGATTTCGTTGTGGTTTTCTCCCGATGTTTCTAAAAAAGTAAGATTGATAGGCGGAACTTTTTTAGATTTATTATTGGGTTCAAATACCAAATCAAGTCTTGTCACTTGGTCTCTTGTTGTTCTGTTTGGTAAAATTCCTTGACGGATATTTTCAAAAAAATCAGAAAGTAAAACCTGTGCTTCTTTTGTATTTGGTGTTCCAAGTTTTGGACGCAAAACACCTGCCTGTGAACTCAAATAATATAACATTGAAGACAGGATAACAGATTTTCCCGATTCTGCCGTTCCAAAAAAGAAGACGAAATTACTGTCTTTGTTTTTTATATCATTGCTGGTTGCTTTTGCAATCGGAACAAATTCATCAGTACTCGTTTGGGTTTTTATTTCAAACGAAAGGGGTTTTAGTTCTTCCTCATTGTCGAATGACAATGGTTTTTGATTTTCATTATCGTTACTCATACTTGAAATTAGTTATTAGGAATTAGAGTTTTACCACTGCGTTTGTTTGTGAATACGCTTCCGTTGTTATTGTTTCCATTTCTTGGATCAGAAGGCATTAAGAGTATAATCAACAAAATACCGAAATCCAATAAAATACAACCTGCCAATACTACAAACTGGAACATTCCGAAGTTTTTGATAGCGTGGTTAAAGGCATAGCCGACTTTACCGACTTCCTGTGTTTTAGAATGTACAGGCTCGAATTTAAATTTCTCATCTCCCAAAATTTGGTGGGCACGGCTACCTAATTTATTGTATTCTGTTAAAGACTTGTCAATCTGACCTTGCGCCATATCATCAATTTCCTTTTGAGAAAGCAATAATAGGCTTTGAATGTCTTTATTCCATTTCAGAACAGCATTGTTGATGTCTGTCATTAGATTTTTTTCTTCTGTAGATAAATTGTAAACCATCTGAATGATTTGTTCTTCCATTCTATTGGCTAAATCTTCGTAACCCGAAGGACTTCTATTGATGGGTGTTAGCGGTGTAACCTTTTTGCCAATTAGTTTTTCAATGCGACCGATTATTTGTCTGGCTTCTATACCAATCCCTGTGTTTTTAGGGTCAGTAATTTGGATTTTCAACAAGTTGATTTCACTTCTTATCGCTTGTCTCGTTTTTGCATCTGCTACGGAATAACTTAGTTTTGCTTCTACGTCTGTTTCAAGGTTATTGAATTTTTCGTTGATGTCCCTTAATTCGGTTGTGTAAATATCGGTTCTCATAAACCTTGTATACAAGGCATTGAAATTGGCGACAAAGCAAAATGTGGCAAAAAAGAAATAAATCCAACTTAATCCAGTCGTAGAACTTCCATTTATTTTAGCTTTTCTGATTTGCCACAGTAGAAAAAGCAGAATTAATGAAAGGACCAATGCAATAATAATGGAACTTTCTCCAAAAATTTGTTGTAACCCAAGCCAGGTTTGATAAAAACTAACACTGATAAGTAAAACGGCAAGGATTGCCAGAAAGAGATCGGTAGCTGTAATTTTATTGCTCATATTGTTAAATAATTTCTGATGTATTATAAATAAAATAGATTCATTTCTTTTTCAAATATATAAATTTAGTCACATAAATGTGACCGAAATGCAATTTCATTCTTTGGAGTTTTGAATAGTGGAAATTTCAGAGAAAGAATACCTGCAAAAGTTAGGGACCAAAATCCGTAAGTTGAGGGAAGAAAGAAACTTATCCCAGTTTGCTTTGGCTGCCGACTGCAATCTTCCCAAAACCCAGATTGGCCGTATTGAAAGGGCCGAAATTAATACTACAGTAAGAACCCTTATTAAAATTTCAAAAGCATTGAACGTCTCCATTAAAGATTTTTTTGATTTTTAATCCTATTATTTAATAAAAACAAACTTAAAACCCTCCGTCATCATTTCCTTACGGGTTTCCGTAATCTGCTGAAATAATTGAAACAAAAACTCGTAAATAACTGATAGATAGTATTTTTGAGTGTTTTGTTTTTTGAAAAATTTATTAAAACAAAAAAGAACCATCTTGTTAAAAAGATGGTTCTTCGTTGGGGGGTTGGTATAAAATTGGTTAAAGTGTACGCATATTATGGATATTAGTAGAATTAGCTTAAACGCAATTTAAATACAGTTTTTGAGATTTCCTTACGGGTTTCCGTAATCCGGAGATTTTTTTTCATTGACTTCGTAGAATCACTTCGTTGGGTACCCGATGGATAGGAGAATCCAAAGAAGTCTAGTGGGTTTTTTGTCATTTCGATGAAGGAGAAATCTAAAAAAACTTTTTTATTTTTTAACTAACTTACAAAGCCAAAATAAATTAAAATTATATCAAACTCACGTTATTTATATAATTCCCATTTCTTTGAAAATCAATACTAACTCAATATTTGTTTTGGCAGAGAAATCTTCTTTTAAATTTTTCAATCTTTTTTCTATGGTGCTTACACTGTTGGGGCGAATGTCTTTTTGCTGGAAAGTCACACTGATTTCTTCTTGGGTTTTGCCTTCACAAAGATGTTTGATAATTAGTAAATCAATTTCCTCCACTTGTGCCATATTTCTTTTGGAATGGATTTTTTCTTTGATTTCTTCAGATATATAATTTTCCCCTAATCGTATAGAGTTCAACGCGTGTTGGAATTCGCGTCCGTCTTTCCTTCCTTTCAATATGTAAGCGTCAATTCCGAATTTATTAAAAAGCGATTGAATTTTTAAAGGCTTGTCTTCTATAGAAAACACAATGATTTTACAGGGAATGCCATCTCTTCTCAGCGCCTGAATCAATTCTTCTCCGTTTTTTAGCGTTACTTCCCTGTAATCTTGCCTGAATGATAAGTCGGTAATCAATAAATCAAATGGTTCATTGTCGAGTTCTGCTTTTTTTAGTTTCAGCCATGCGTCGTCGCAATAACGTACATGCGAAATAGTCGCACTGGAGAGCTCTTTTAGGTTCTTTTCAATTCCTGAGCTGATTGTTTCCAGGTCTTCGGCGACGAGAATTTTATTAATTTTTACAGATTCATTCATAAAGGCATTGTTATATTTACTTTTAAACCCTTTTGAGGTTCGCAGACAAAACTAACGGTACCTTTTAATTTTTCAATACGGTTTTCCGTAATCCGGAGCCCATTTTTTGTATTCAATTGATTAACAGGTATTCCAACACCATTATCCGTATAAAAAAAATGAAGATTATTTTTCTCGGTCTGAAACGAGAGCACTACCAATGTTGCTTCGCTATGTTTCTTCATGTTGGTCAGCAATTCCTGCAAAACCTTGTAGAACTGAATCTGTTTTTCATTGTCCAGAAGCTGCCATTTGATAGCTGAAAACCCCATTAAAACAATATTTGTCTTTTTATTTTTATAAGAAGAAATAAGGGAAAGCATCTCATCGGCAAAATCCTCTCCGGTTTCAACAGGAGAATTTTCTCGGGAAATATCACGCGCCAGTTTATAGACCAAGTCGAGGTTGTTGAGGAATTCATTCTTTTTGTTGGGCAGATGAAAATCAGGCGTATTTTCTACATCAGACATAATCCGATAAATGTTATTGGCAAGATTGTCATGGATTTTACCGGCAATTTTGGATTCGGTCAAATGAATTTCATCATTAATCCTTTTCTGGTTTTTGATTTTTTGAATCCTAAAAAACGCAAAGGCGCCGCCCGAAATCAGGATGATGGTGGAGAGCGAAATAAAACCCACTAACTTTCTTCTTTCTATTTCCAGTCTCTGCTCGGCTGTTTCAGCTTGAAGCAGTTGGTTTTCTTCCCGGTTCTTTTCACTGTCGTAACGGATCTTTGCAAACTGGTCTTTTGCCAGGTTGCGTGCGGTAACCAGACTGTCACTAAGGTTTGTGTATAGAATTGCATATTTTTTAGAATTTTCTGGAGATGCCAGCGAAATCAATTTTTGTAAAGCTTCCAACCGGTCATCTGGGCTGTTGAGTTTTGTTGCGATGGTGTAAAGCTTACGGGCATGAAATAAAGAAGAAGCGCTATTTTTCTTTTCAAAATATTCTGACAGATGTGAGTGGCTTGCGATTTGCCCCCACTCATCGTTATTTTCTTGTCTTATCTTCAGAGCTTCTATAAATTCATTTTCTAAGTTCCTGGTTGAATCTTGTTTCCATTTTGTATAGGCAAGGTTGTCGATGATTTTTGATTTCAAATCAGGATTTTTCATTACCACAGAATCTTGCAGAAGATGTGATAAAAGATCCTCCGATTTATGGTATTTTTCTAAATAAGTATAGGAAACTGCCAGATTATTGGTATAAATATTTTGATTGAGGGAATCAGTAGCGTAATTGATTGCTTTTTCGTACCAATAAACCGCTTCTCTGTAATCATTTCGTTTTTTGGAAGATATGGCCAGGCAATTGTAAATAGATGATTGAAAAGAAGCAGTTTCTGTGTTTCCCAAATATTTGAGCGCATCTATTGCTGTAATTTCAGAACCCGAATAATCTCCTTTCCCCGATTGGATCATGGCCATATTGCCCAAAACTTTTGAAAGATTGAGGCTATCTTGTATTTCCAGAAAATAATCTTTGGAGATATTATAATAATGGTAAGCTGAATCTTCCTTATTTTCAATTAAATTCAAATAACCTAATATAGAATGGGCCTTTCCGGAATAGTAAATATTTTTTGTTTTTAAAGAAAAATTTTTCAGTTTAAATGCTTCGGACTTTGCCCTGTCAAAATGACTTTTTTCTATATATCCCAGTGTTTTCTGAAACAACCCCTTAATTTGGATAGAATCCCTAAAAGTTGTGGGATTCAGAAATTCAGGCGAGGAAGAATGATGGTCGGTACAAGCTGCAGTCAAAAACAGAATAATCAATAAAAAAGAGAGGTACGAAATTTTCATACCTCTAAAATAAGACAATTGTCAATGTGTTAAAATAAATTTATCTAAGGTTTTATAGGAGTTTGTCCTTCTTCGCCACCACTATCCCTATCATCCCCAATGCTGTCATTGCTTGCGGGGGGAATAGAATCTCCTTTTGTATAAAAACCATTTGATGCTGTGATATTGGGTTCAAAACCTGAATCATCCTGATCAAGACACGAAATAAAAATTGACGTGCATGCTGAAATACTTAACAATAAAAATAATTTCTTCATTTTAATGAAATTTGTAATTAAAAAATTCGCATAGCTTATGCTGGCACAGGACAGTTTGGGTCTATGCTTAAATTGAAAAATGAAGCGCTTCAATTATTTTTGGGAAGAGGCATTTGGAAACACGAAAAAATTCTTCCCATGTTCATTCCGGGTTTCCAAACGCCCGAGGCCAGTCTCGTTTATTTGATTTTTTTGAATAAATTTGAATGGCTGAACAAAGAAAACTCAATCCGTTCCAAAAGTTGATGACAAAACCACGACAAGTTCTTGACATTTCTACGACACTTTGTAGGAGCGGTTTCTATAAGTAATTTTATTATGGATCAAGAAATTCGGAATGAAAATCAATTGAAAATTAAGGAGCTAATCCGTCTTGCTTTTGAAAAAGCCAAACGAGAAAGTAAGTTGTCTTCAAAAACTGCTGTGCTGAATTTTTTGGCCGAGCAACTAACAGTGAGTGTAAGTGAAAGGACATTGCAGAGATATTATAAAAATTTCATAGAAGAATCGGATTTTTCGGATGGGGTTCCCAATCGGCAAATATTGGATTCTTTGGGTCAATACCTTGGAGATGAAAATTTTGTTGGATTCTGTAACTCAACAGAAAAGAGAAGACGGACTCATTTGACCGGTTTTCAAAATCCTAAATTAAAAAAGACCGTAATAGGTCTTTCGGCTGCCGTATTGATGGGGACGGGAAGTTACTTTGCCGGAACAGCGAAGTCTGCAGATTGCATGGTTTGGCAGGAGACGAAATATATAGAAATCCCTTGTGATGAAAGTAATTCTGAAATTTATCCAACATTGCCATTAGATGAAGGGTTAATGAAGAAATTCAGAAAGATAGAAGTTAACAAAGACACAGAATTTTTTGAATATGGTATGCCCAAAGTTTGGTATAGCAAAACCAATGGAGTAATAGAATTTTTTAATTCTCCCGGCAATCATCCGGCAACAGGAAAGCAATTGAACCCTGTTACCCATTATATTATAAACAAATATGTCTTAAACAAAAAAACACAGTGATTAAAAAACACTGTGTTTTTGGTGCGGATGAAGGGAATCGAACCCCCACGCCTTGCGGCACCAGATCCTAAGTCTGGCGTGTCTACCAGTTCCACCACATCCGCGGAAAAGGACTGCAAATATACATCAAAATATTTTTCGACAAATTTTATTTAGCAATTTTTTGCTTCTCTCAATTTCCTTTACTTTTGTACAAAAGCATAGAAATCATGGAAATTAGTGGAAGAATTAAGAAAATATTTGACGAACAGACATTTGCAAGTGGATTCAGGAAAAAAGAAATTGTCATTACTACACAAGAACAATATCCGCAGGATATATTAATTGAATTTACACAAGACAAAATTGAATTGCTTACCCCGCTTTCTATAGGAGACGAAGTGAAAGTTTCAATCAATTTGCGGGGACGAGAGTGGATTAATCCTGAAGGCGTAGCAAAATACTTTAACAGCATTCAAGGCTGGCGTTTGGAAAAAGCAGGAGCGGAAAGCCATTCCATCAACCAATACGCTGATTTACCGCCGGTTTCCAATGACTATCTTGACGGTAATAATAACGAGCCGGATGACTTGCCTTTTTAATGAATATTTACCAACAGTTAGAAACGAGCCACAGCAAAGAAAATTCGCTTAAAATTGTTTCTTATATTGGAAATGATAAAATCCGTTTCAAAGAATTAATGGATTGTTTCTTCTTGGGGGCAAAAGATTATAGAGTGCCACAGCGGGCAGCTCATGTGGTTTCTTTAAGCTTTGATAAGAATCCGGGCTTAATTTATCCGTACATTCCCAAATTAATACAATCATTACAAAAACCGGATTTAAAGGGAGCGCTCAAAAGAAATATTCTGCGCGTGCTTCAGTTTTGCGAAATTGACGAACCTTTGCGTGGACCTCTGTATTCCCGTTCATTTGAATTACTGGCTCACCCAAAAGAAGAAATTGCCATAAGGGCATTTGCCATGACGGTTTTGTATAATCTTACAAACTATTATCCGGAACTGAAACCAGAATTAAAGGCCATGATTGAAATGGTGCTGGATGAGCAAAATATTTCTGCAGGCGTCAGGTCAAGAGGAACAAAGACACTTGCCCAACTGAATAAAGAATTGGCTTAAACCGATTGTCAAATTTTTTTATAAATTGCAGATTCATCTATTTTAACAAAGCATTTAGGATTTTGGCACTGACTTTGAATAAAGGAAAATTATAAAACAACTTAGAAATGAAAAAGTTACATTTTATTATAAGCTTATGCCTGATGGGATTTTTCATCCAATCCCATGCACAGGATTTTCATGCATCCACCACAAAAGTGGAATATGAAGCAGGAACTTTGAAGTTGACGGCTAAATTTTTTACAACTGATTTGGAAAAAGCTGTTGGATCCCCTGTTTCGTCTAAGGATGGTTTCGATTCTAAAGCAAAGTCTTATACCGGCTCAAAATTAACTGTAAAGGTAAATGGCAGTCCGGTAAGCTTGACTTATGTAGGCTCTCAGACAAACGATAAATCTACACGAATCTATTTAAAAGCTGATAACGTAAACAATATCAAAGATATAGAAGTAAAAAATGCTATGTTGATTGAAACCTATTCAGATCAACAAAATCTGGTTACTTTTGATGTAAATGGTGTAAGAAAAAGTTTTACAGCCAAGAAGGGAGGAGAGTCAGGAAAAGTTACATTTTAACTTAACAATCAACAGAAAGAGCAAAAAAACGCCTGAAAGAGATATTTGGGTGTTTTTTTATGTTTTGTGTTGAACCAGATTTTCAAAATCCTTCCAGAAATCTGGATAAGACTTTTCCACAACATTTGGGTTTTCAATTTCCAAATTCATTAACAACCTTAGTGGAGCAAAGCTCATAGCCATCCTGTGGTCATGATAGGTGTTGATTACGGGTGTTTCTCTTATTTCTTCAAATCCGGTTATTTCCAATGTATCTTTTGAAATTTTTGAGATTGTTCCTACTTTTTTCAGTTCATTTTTCAAGGCAGTTAAACGGTCTGTTTCTTTTATTTTTAATGTTTCAAGACCTGTAAGCTTGCATTTTATGTTTAACCCGGAACAAGTTGCGGCAATGGTTTGAGCAATGTCGGGCGTAGCATTCAGGTTCAATTCTAAATTTTGCATCTTAAATGATGAATTCTTTGTAAGCGTAATCCGATTTTCACTAAACGTTGTTTCTACTCCAAAATATTTCCGGTAAATATGTGCTACCTCTGAATCTCCCTGCAGGCTGTTTTTGTAAAACGAATTGAGTTTGATTTCAGCCGAGTCTGCCAAAGCCGCGAGCGAATAAAAATAAGAAGCCGAGCTCCAATCCGATTCAATGATAACTTGTTGTTCATCCAATCCGGAAATAGGTAAAACCCTTATGACACTATTTTCTAATTCCGTTTTTATTCCAATGCCATTCAGTATTTTTAAAGTCATCATCACATAGGGAAGTGACGTAATTCTTCCATTGAGCTGAATGGTTAAGCCATTTTGCAATTTGGATCCGATTAACATTAAAGCTGTAATGAACTGACTGCTTATGTTGGCATCAAGCTTTACAAAATCAGAAGAAAGCTTTTTACCCATAATTTTCAGTGGGGGAAATCCATCATTTTCCAGATAATCAATTTTGGCACCCAAAGAACGTAAGGCATTTACCAGAACTCCTACAGGCCGCTGCTTCATCCTTTCGGAACCTGTAAGAATAGTTTCTTTGGCTTCTTGAATGGAATAGAAAGCGGTTAAAAAGCGCATGGCTGTTCCGGCATGGTGGATATCAATTTCTGAGGAGTGGCTTTTTAATGCTTTTAGGAGCAAACGGGTGTCTTCTGAATCAGAAAGATTTTCAATTTGAAGTTTATTATCAAATAAATGATTGATTATCAGTAGTCTATTGCTTTCGCTTTTTGACCCGCCGATGGAAATTTCTCCCGAAATATTCCGGTTAAATATTTTTGGAAGAAGAAGTTTATCCATCATTCAATTTTGATGTTGTATTTAGCTAAAAGTCCGGTTACATTGTCTTTTGAAAACTTTGCACTCTTTATTTTATTTAATTCCGGATCAAATGAAAAATGATAGGAAGTCCGGAAATCGGTTTTTTCAAGAATGGTATAGCCAAATGTAGCATTTTTTAGATTGCAGTTTTCAAATACAGATTCCGTTAAGTCTGTTTCTGTCAAATCGCATTCCACCATTTGGCAATTTCGGAATAATGTTTTTTTGATTTTCAGCTTGAAAAAGGATGAGTGGTTCAGTTGGCAGTCTTCGAATCTGAAAGATAGGCCAAAGTCATTGCAATCGTCGAAATTTAATCCTAATAATTTACAGTCTTTGAACCGGATTTTTTGTAAAAGAGTTTGGTTCAGTTGAGACAAGCTCAGGTTACAGTTGGTAAATTCACAATCAATGAATTTAAAATTTGACAAATCGGAATTGGAGAAATCGCAGTTTAAAAAGTGGCAATTGTCATATTCTCCTTTTGAAATTTCTGATAGGTTTTCAAAATCTTCTTCCTGAAAAAATTCTGACATTTATTTCAGTTTATCATTATTTTTATGACGGTCATGATCCCGTTGCGTTTTGATTTCGAGCTTTTTATAAAAGGCAGATTCCAGGTCAACGCCCGTCTGATTGGCAAGGCATAGCACGACGAACATGACATCTGCCAGTTCTTCGCCCAAATCTTTTTGTTTGTCGGATTCTTTTTCTGATTGCTCACCGTAACGTCGCGCAATGATTCGGGCGACTTCTCCAACTTCTTCTGTAAGCTGGGCCATATTGGTCAACTCATTGAAATAGCGGACGCCGTGGTCTTGAATCCATTTATCAACATCGTCCTGTAATTCTTTAATACTCATTTTTATTAATTTTTTACCAATACAACCATTTGATTTTCTGAATTAATCTGTTGGTTCTGAAAATCTTTCATAGGCTTGTAATAAGAGGCAGGCAAGATACTATGGCCAACCTGATAGATTGTGCTCAAAACAATATAGCCATCTTTTTCGTCCACTTTGTAAAGATAGCCCGCAATATTTCCTTCTACAACAAATTGTTTTTCTTCAGGAAAGGATTCTACACTGTATCCTTCTGGGATTTTAATTTTAACGGTTTTTGATTGCGATATGATAGAACCAAATTCCAATGGGTAATTTCTTTTGTCATATTGAAATGAATTTTTTGTAAGCTGGGTAAATAAAAGCGGATTGATCAGAAGTTTATTTCCAATGGCTTCACCTGCAGGGACATCTTGAAATTTAAATGAATACCGGACGATTCCTTTTTCCACGTTTTCATCTATTTTAAAGTTATTGATGTCAAACTTATAATCTGACAAATAATTTTTTTCAAATCTGGCAGGATCTTCTTTCCTGTCCATATTATCACTCATGGCGAAATATTCATCTTTGGTTTCCATATAAGTCCCTGAAATGGTTCCGTCTGTAGACAATTCTGCTCCAATAACTTCTTTGATATTACTAAGGGAATAATTGGTGAGAGAAATTTCTTTCACACTCCCATTTTCTGAAATTTTGAATCCTCTGTGGTTGAGATCCCTAAGTGGAAGCATATTGATTTTGCTTAATTTTTCAGTAGCGTCCATCAAGTATAGCTGATTGTTAATTTCGGCTACGGCAATAAGAAAATTTAGGCTTGTAACAGATGGAAATGTATAATTAATCATCAGATTGTTAACAGTGCTCAAAACAACCGGATCAGCATCAATTCCGGCTTTTTGAAGCATGGAAATCAAAAGTAAGTTAATGTCAGCTGCATTTCCGGTTTTGTCTTTAAATGTTTTACGCACACCATTATCTGCTGCAAATGAATTATAACGATTCCAAGTATAATTGGTTTTAACAAAATCAAAAATAGCCTGTGTTTTCTCCAACGGGGTATTAAGTCCGGCTGTAATTGATTGTACAGTTTCGTCCAAAAAGCCATTTCCTTTTAACTGACCGCCTAACTCACTTAGGTTATTTAAATCCTTCCCAATTTGGGCCCATGTCATGGAATAGTTTTCGGTAATAAAACCGGGATACTCAAATTTCATTAGCTCAAACCTTACCGAAGCCTTTAAATTATTCGGATTGAAAACAAAAGGTTCTCTTTTCAAGGGTTTTACATTTTCGTAAACATAAGTAGAAGTGACGTTGTCAAAATTATAACCGGCAGCAGGAGTTTGAGTAGAATTGATTTTTCCTCTTATTTCACCTCTTTCGTCGGGACTATACACCATGAATTCGGGTCTTCTGAATTTTAATTCGCTATAAACAACCGGGATATCCTGTTGAAAATACCATCTTGAAATTTCACGTCTGTAAGGAGATTGAATAGTATATTTATACTCCAAAACGGAGCCATCTTTCACATTGGCAAAGGCAAATTTTTCAACAGTCCAGTATTTATTTACTTCTTCGGTAAAGATATCTGCATTTTTTACTTTTGTTTCCACTATTTTACCCCCTTCAAGATTATAAGTGATTCCCTTGAAACCGCTTATTTTTTCTCTTGTTGAATTGGGTGTATAAAGCTTTACTTCTTGCTTCAAATGCCCTTGGTCAGTATTATTTTTATCAAAGATTTTAATTCTTCCTTCTACTTCTTTCGTAACATATAACTTCTTCTCAATCGGGGAAAATTCAAGAACGACATATATCTTTTCATACAATACTTCAGCCGAAGACTCAGGGTCAATTGTGCTTTTTTCCTTTGTAAGTTCTTCTTTGCTCACTTTTCCAAACCTGTAATCTTGTGCCTGTATTGAGATGAAAAGAATAAATGAAATGATAGAAATTTTTGTTTTCATGTTTATAGTTTTTCCAATAGTATTTTTGAATTGTCAAGTGAGGAGATTTTCCTTCTGAATTCAATATAATCATTGAATTTTTCTTTTGGATAAATCCCGTCTTTGACCAATAGTTTTCTTTTTATTTTGAGGGTTTCCTGATTTAAGACTTCTACAGTCAGCAAATAATTTCCAAATTCAGATGCATGAATCAGCGGTTCAAAAATCTGATTTATTGTGTAGCCTTGCGGGAGCTTTAATTCGTATTCTATTTCGTCGGCATAACCAAAACGAATCTCAAAAGGGTATTTTCGGTTGTTGTCTTTTTTTAATATAAAATCAGATCTTGATGCCGGAATCAGGTTAAATGTCATGTTTTTTCCAAATATTTTGGCAAACTGCCCCGATTCTAATTCTGCCTTTGTAGTAAAAACGGCATTTGTGCGGTCATTTTCGAATTCATAATTTTTGATATTGAGATTGGGTAAAGTGGAAAACCAATTGTTTAAGATTCTTTTTTGCTCCTGTGTGTTTTCAAATGCAGTTCTATAAGCCAAATCATATTGTAATCCTGAATCCATTATGACCAAATTCGCTTTTAGATTCCCATTGGGCAGGATTTCTCCTTTTCCTTTGATTATTTCTTTGTTCATATCTGCCGGGTAGGCTTGGGTATGAACAATTTTCCCTCCATCCGGTGTGACGGATAAAGCGAAACGGTCATCGGTAAATTTGCCTAAGTAATTAAATGCGGTTTGCTGACTTGTGCATTCCAACCAAATAGTATCTGTTTCTGTTGGGACATTGACAATCATATGGTTGCCCTGCATATAAGCAAAATCCTTGTCTATATCGACCTTTTTGTTTGAATTGGCTGAAATTATCGTATGAAATGCCTCAATTCCAACGGCTTGTAAAATGCTCATCATATAATTGGATAAGGCTTTGCAGTCGCCGTAACTTTTATTGTTTACATAAGATGCTGGAAAAGGTTCCCAGCCTCCAATCCCGATTGAAATATTGATGTAACGGGTTTTGTTTTGCATATATTGGTAAAGAATCCTGACTTTTTCTACAGGATCAGTAACGCCTTCTACCAATTGGCGGATGGTTTGCTTTTCTTGTTCGGAAAGATCTTGTTTATCTTGCAGCAAATTGTCATAATACCATTTTCCGAAATCTTTCCAGTTCTCAAACTTCCCTTTTCTTCCTTCTAGCTCAAATTCAATCGGCGCAAAAATCACAACCGGCATTAATTCGTTTAGGTAAGGGCTTAATACTTCGTCTTTTATCGGTGGAATTTTTTTGACAGAATATTTCCAAGAATTTGGATTTTCTGTTTTTTCAACATTCCAGCTATCAAAATTTTTTTCTTTTTTTCTAATTTGATATGGAGAAGAGTTTGTAAATGTAAAAGTAGAACTTTCAACACCTAAGTCATATCCGCCAACCGGAATCCATTTCGGAAGAAACAAAGTATTTGAGCTGCTTGTTTTGATATAATAATGAATTGTGAATGGGTAAGAAGCCGGTGTGAATTCATAATATTTTATCCGATCATCAAGATACATGGAAAAACCGTCTGCTGCACTCACGTCTTTGAGGTCTCTTGATTTTAACTCACGGACTTTTTTTCCTGACGAATCATAAAGTGTCGCCTCAAACTTGTCTATTTTGCTCTTTTTATCATAAGATTCAAAGTGATAGGCATAATTCAATCCTGCTTCTTTTAGGATAGTAACCGCATATTCGTTGGTGACAACAACTTTGTTGAAATTTTCATAATTGACATTCAGATTTTCAAATCTTACAATGGCATATGCGTCTTTGGTTAATTCATCCGGAATTAAATTAGCATTAAAATTCTGTGATTTCACAAAAGAGGAAAGGGTAAAAACCATTAAAATGGTTGTTAACTTCTTCATTTGGTTAAGTTTTAGCAAATCTTTTATTCTTTATTTTTTGAATCCATACAAATAGTTACCGGGCCGTCATTGAGCAGTTCCACTTTCATGTCGGCGCCAAATTCACCTGTTTGGATGGGGCTAAGATATTTATTTTGCAAAACTTTAACAAAATCTTTGTATTGATTTTTTGCCAGCTCCGGCTTGGACGCTTTGATGTAGGAAGGTCGGTTTCCCTTTTTGGTAGAGGCGTGGAGGGTAAACTGACTGACCACGAGGATTTCACCTTTTACATCTTCAACAGAGATATTCATCACGCCGTTTTGATCCGGGAAGATTCTCATTTGAATGATTTTATTGGTTGTCCATTCAAAATCTTCCTGATTGTCAGACTCCTCAAATCCTACAAAAATCAATAATCCGGCATCAATTTTACCAATGATTTTTTCATTCACTTTTACGCTGGCATATTGTACTCTTTGGATTACAATTCTCATTTTAAAATTAGATTTAGAATTCAATTGGGTTTGTCTTCATCAATTTCCTCAAGGAACCCTATATAATTTTCATAACGTGAAATGGCAATTTCATCATTTTCAACAGCTTCTATGACCGCGCATTTTGGCTCATTCAAATGAAGGCAGTTGTCAAATTTACATTCGCCTTTCAAATCAAAAATTTCGGGGAAATAGTTTTGGATTTCTTCTTTTTCCATGTCAACCAATCCGAACTCTTTGATGCCCGGCGTATCTATGCAATAGCCGCCAAAAGGCCAGCGGTACATTTCAGCAAACGTTGTCGTATGCTGCCCTTTTTGGTTGAAATCAGAGATTTCCGATGTTTTTAAGTTCAATTCAGGGTTCAATTTGTTGAGCAAAGTTGATTTACCTACACCCGAATGTCCTGCGACTAAACTGGTAATTCCTTTTAATTCTTTCTTTAATTCCTCTAAATTCATTCCTGTATGGGCAGAAATCTCAAGCGTTTCATATCCTATTTTGTGGTAAATAGCCTTGTATTCTTCAACCAGTTTTAATTGTGCGGAATCATAGGTATCCATTTTGTTGAAAATAAGTATGCCCGGAATATGGTAAGCTTCACAGGTGACCAAAAAACGGTCAATAAAGCCAAAAGAGGTTTTGGGGTTGTTAACCGTCACAATCAAAAACGCTTTGTCTATATTGGAAGCAATAATATGTGTTTTTTTTGACAAATTAACCGAACGGCGAATGATGTAATTTTTCCTTTCATGGATTTTGGTAATCACTGCTAATCCGTCTTTGTCAATATCAATATCTACCACATCTCCCACTGCGACAGGGTTGGTATGCTGTATATTGTCCAGCCGGAACTTACCTCGGAGCCGGGCTTTAAAAATTTGTTCCGATTCATTCTGAACAAAGTACCAGCTTCCTGTAGATTTGGTTACCCAGGCTTCCATCAAGATTTAAATAAATTTTCTTTGCTCATGATTTTATGTTGGTGTTGGATGGATTCCTGGTGAATGGCTTTGAGTAGTTTATCGATAAATTCTTCAGACAAACCTAATTTCCCCCCTTGCTTTATAGCATTTTCCCAAATTGCTTTCCACCTTTCCGGTTGAAAAACCGCAACGTTATGTTCCTTTTTCAATTCCCCAATTTGAACCGAAATGGCCATTCTCTGGGCAATTGTTTCAAGTATGTTTTGGTCGTTGTCATCAATTTCGCTTCGCAATAAGCTTAATTTGGAATGATAGATAGCATCGGGGTCATCACTTTTTCTAAGTTCGATATTTTGAAGGATTTCCAAGAGCCTTTCCGGTGTAATTTGCTGTTTGGCGTCACTCCAGGCTTCATCCGGATTATTGTGTGTTTCAATCATCAATCCGTCATATTCAAAATTGAAAGCTTGTTGCGCTACATCAAAAATTCCCTCACGGTTTCCGCAAATGTGTGAAGGGTCGCAAATTATGGGGATCTCAGGCATTTTGTCCATGAAGTCTAATGCAATTTGCCATTGGGGATTGTTTCTGTATTTGGTTTTTTTGTAAGTAGAAAAACCACGGTGAATAGCGCCTATTTTTTTAATGTTTTGAGCCTGTAATCTTTCAATTGCCCCAATCCACAAATCCAAATCGGGATTTACAGGATTTTTGACCAAGACAACTTTGTCTGTGTCACGAAGTGATTCCGCAATTTCCTGAACAGTAAAGGGATTTACAGTTGAACGCGCACCAATCCATAAATAATCTACATCATACTCCAATGCAAGTTTTACATGGTTAGCGTTGGCCACTTCTGTCGCAATTTTAAACCCAAATTGATCTTTGACTTTTTTTAACCACTTCAGCCCGATGGCACCAACTCCTTCAAAAGAATTGGGCTTGGTTCTTGGCTTCCAGATTCCTGCACGAAATACCTGAACATAATCTTTGTCGAGCTGTTCGGCGATTTTCAACATTTGTTTTTCGCTTTCGGCACTGCATGGGCCGGCAATGGCAAGGGGTTTGTCAAATTGATTGAGCCAGGATTGTTTTGTGTTCATATCCTGCAAATTTACGTATATATTTAGTTAAAAAATTAGAAATAAAAAAGCCGCATTTAGTGCGGCTCCAATATTTTATAGAATGGTTTTATTCAAATTTAAGCGAGAAGAAAACTCCTCTTGTTGAGAGTGATCGTAAGGAGCCTGCCCATTGTGGATTGGTGTCGGGATTATCCTGAACCAATTCATTGTTAAAGAAGAATAACCCTTTCACAGATGGAGTCAATTTAAATTTCTTGAAATAAATTTCAACTCCGGCTTCAACCTGCCAGTTAAAGTTATGTGTCTTCATTCTAAAGATTCCGTCTTGGTTATCTTCTTCCTTTTTCTCATTAGACTGGAGATTCATTGTATACCCAACACCACCTTGAAGATAAGGGCGGGTATTTACCCATCGGTCACCATGAATTTTCACAAGCAAGGGAATGTCAATATAAGTAGACTTTACGGCGCGTGCGCTGTCTGCTTCGCTGCTTTGAATGTTTCCAAAATAGAGGGTTCTTTCTGCAAAGTGAACACCCGGTTCCAGCTTTAGGTCAAAATATTCGTGGAGTTTCAGTTTCCCCATCAACCCGACGGAAAACCCCATTTTGTTTTCCTGACGAAGATAAATCATTCCCTGATCACTTATCCCATCATCATTCGGAACAACTTTAAATGACATAAGGTTGGTTCCCAGAAAGTAACCCCAACTGAAACGTTTGTCATCAAAGTCTTCCCTGTACCAGGTTTTTTCAGAATTTGGACGAAATTGACCAAATGATGAAATCATCATTGTAAACAGTAAAAATGCCAGAAAATTTTTCATATACCTTTCCTTAACGAAATTTTGTGTGTTTTATTTTAAGCTCTCATAAATGCTTGCGATTCCAAAAGTAAGTTTTTTATCGAAAGTTTGGGCAAAATTCGAATTTTTTAGGATTTTTTTCATTTTCTCCCCATAGGGAAATGCTTTTACAGAGTTAGGCAGGTAAGTATAGGCACTTTGGTCTTTTGATATTTTTTTCCCGATTCTGGGCAATATATTTTTGGAATAAAATGAGTAAAGCTGTTTCATGGGGAAAGATTCCGGTTGAGAGAATTCCAAAATAATAAATTTTCCGCCGGGTTTTAAAACGCGATAAATTTCATTTAATCCCTTTTCGAGGTTTTCAAAATTACGAACCCCAAAGGCAACCGTGATACAATCAAAAGAATTATCATCAAACGGCATATTTTCCGCATCTCCCTGAATCATTTCAATTCTTTCTTCCAGATTTTCCTCAGTTACTTTTTTTCTACCGACTTCCAGCATTCCGGCAGAAAGGTCAAACCCCGTGATTTTCGCATTTGTGGCTTTTGCCATGGCAATAGCCAAATCTCCCGTTCCCGTTGCAATATCCAAAATCGTTTCAGGGTTAGAGTTTTTCACAGACTTTACAACTTTCTTGCGCCAGCCCACATCAATTCCCATTGACAAAATACGGTTCAGTAAATCATACTTTTCCGAAATGTTATCAAACATCTGTTCAACCTGCTGTTTTTTACTTAAATCCGAATCAGAATAAGGCTTCACTGTGCTCATAAGTTTGCAAATGTAGTTAATTTGATGGAAGTTGGGTGTTGGAATACAGAAGATTTTTATTGCTTTGAAGAAGTTTAAACTACAAATACACATCTATCATCTAACTTTCATCATCCATCAGAATTTATTCATAATTCTCAAAATAAAATTGTTTGAAATCTTCTTTTGAGAAAATTTTTGACAAGTCGGTGGGTTCGCCTTTTTTGAGAAAAAATTTTGGATAATGGGTATTTAGATTATAATAAAATCCCTGAATGTAAAGGTCGTTTGAATGCCTGATGTTTCCGTAATACACTTTTTCGTCTATGGTCAAAGTCTGGGAGGTGAAAAGAGAATCACGGTTTCTTCCCGCGCCGTATGGCCTCACAAAAATATAATAATCGGCTTTTGTGGGGTTAATAACACCATTGTAATTTTTTACATCAAAGACCGTATCAACTGTTTTTCCTTTGTAATTGAAATTTAAATTGTGTTTGCCCGGAGTTAATTGAATATCAGTGGTTTGATTTGGTGCGATCACATAGTTCTGCTCGTCTATTTTGATTTGAATCGACTCTTCCGTCGGATTGGCAATCAGGTAGCTGTCTTTTTTATCGAGGAAAAATATATAAATTAAATAACAGACAATGACAATTCCGATTGTAGCCAATAGTCCAATGAGAGAAGGGTTCTTTTTCATTATGAAATTTTATTTTGGAGAAATTCCTGTTGCAAATTTACCCAATCATAATCGAAATTAATTCAAAACCTTCCAAAGTTTTTCTACTTTCCGAAATAGTTGTACATTTGCAGCCGCATACATAATAATCATTTAAAACAATATTGGAATGTATTTGACAACAGAAAAAAAACAAGAAATTTTTGCAAAACACGGGAAATCTAATGCAGATACCGGTTCAGCGGAAGGGCAAATCGCCTTATTTACTTTTAGAATCAACCATTTAACTGAACACTTAAAGGTGAACAGAAAAGATTTCAATACAGAGAAATCACTGGTAAGATTGGTAGGTAAAAGAAAAAGTTTGTTGGATTATTTGAAAAACAAAGACATCGAAAGATACCGTGCGATTATCGCCGAGTTAGGTCTTCGTAAATAAACCATTCAGATTACAAGATAAAAGGGCAATTGCAAGATTGCCTTTTTTTGTTTTTTATGTTCAAAGTTTAATGTTTCAGGTTTAAAGTCGGTTAGAGAGGAAATTAATTGGATTTTAAACTTTAAACGTTAAACCCGTTTTAGAAATTATAGAAAGACTATAAATACCGGTGAAACAAACGGTTTCACCAAGATGAATTAAAATTAATTAGACGAATGATTCCACAAGCAATCAAAGAAACGATTACCCTGGCAGACGGCCGGGAAATCACGATTGAAACGGGAAAGTTGGCCAAACAAGCCGACGGATCCGTTGTTGTAAGAATGGGCGACACCATGTTGCTCGCAACTGTAGTTGCAAATAAAGAGGCCAACGAAGGAGTAGACTTCCTTCCGCTGACTGTAGATTACAGAGAAAAATTTTATTCGGGAGGTAGAATTCCGGGAAACTTTTTCCGAAGAGAGGCAAGGCCTTCTGACGAGGAAATTTTGACCATGAGGTTAGTAGACCGTGTATTACGCCCACTTTTCCCAGATGATTTTCATGCAGAAGTTCAGGTGATGATTTCCCTGATTTCCTATGATAAAGACGTAATGCCCGAAGCATTGGCCGGACTGGCTGCTTCTGCGGCAATCGCCGTTACCGATATTCCTTTTAATGGGCCCATGTCTGAAGCGAGGGTGATTCGCTTGGACGGAAAACTGATGATCAATCCAAGTTTGGAACAATTGAAAAAAGCTGATTTGGATATCATGGTGGGAGCGACCAAAAGTTCTATTGTAATGGTTGAAGGTGAAATGAAAGAAATTTCTGAAGCTGAAATGCTCGAAGCGATTTCATTTGCACACGAAGAAATCAAAAAACAAATTGAAGCGCAAGAAAGACTGGCTGAAAAAGTTGGGAAATCTCTTCCAAAAAGAGAATATTCACACGAAAATCATAACGAAGAAATTCGTGAAAAAGTTTGGGCGGAATGTTACCAAAAAGTATATGATGTAGCTATTCATCCTTCGGCCAAAGAAGAAAGAGCAGAAAAATTTGCCGCTGTTTTGGACGAATTCCTTTCACAGTATTCAGAAGAAGAGCTGGAAGAAGTGAAGCCATTTGCCAAAGTTTATTACCACGACGTGGAAAAAGAAGCGATGCGCCAAATGATTTTGAATGAAGGTGTTCGCTTGGATGGCCGGGATCCGAAAACCATTCGTCCCATTTGGAGTGAGGTAGATTACCTGCCGGGAACACACGGGTCAGCAATTTTCACAAGGGGTGAAACACAATCCTTGACCGCTTTGACTCTGGGTTCTTCCAAAGATGCCAATATGATTGATAGTGTGGCTTCTCAACATGATGAAAAATTCTTTTTACACTATAATTTCCCTCCATTTTCAACCGGTGAAGCACGTCCGTTGAGAGGTACTTCCCGTCGTGAAGTGGGGCATGGAAACCTGGCACAAAGAGCACTAACTTATGCTATGCCGGATGATTATCCTTACACGGTTCGTATCGTTTCCGATATTTTGGAATCGAACGGTTCTTCCTCTATGGCAACGGTTTGTGCCGGATGTTTAGCCTTAATGGATGGGGGTGTTCAAATTAAAAAACCGGTTTCGGGAATTGCCATGGGGTTAATTACCGATGAAAAATCGGGAAAATGGACAGTTCTTTCCGATATTTTGGGAGATGAAGACCATTTGGGTGATATGGACTTTAAGGTAACCGGAACAAAAGACGGTATTACAGCTTGTCAAATGGACATCAAGATTCAAGGATTGACCATGGACATTATGGAACAAGCATTGGAGCAGGCAAGAGAAGGACGTTTACATATTTTGGGTGAAATGATGAAAACACTTTCAGAGCCACGTCCTCAATTGAAACCTAATGCACCGAAATTGGTAACAATTGAAATTCCGAAAGAATTCATTGGAGCTGTAATCGGCCCTGGTGGAAAGATTATTCAGGAACTGCAAAAGGAAACCGATACAGTTATTGCCATTGAAGAAACCGAAGAATTCGGACGTGTGGAAATCGCAGGTGTTGATCAGGAAAAAATTGATGCGGCAATTGCAAGAATCAAACAAATTGCCTTTGTTCCCGAACTGGGCGCAACCTATGATGCGATTGTGAAATCCATCAAACCATTTGGTGCATTTGTGGAAATTTCCAAAGGTGTAGAAGGTTTGGTTCACATTTCCGAAATTGAACACAGAAGATTGAATACGGTGGAAGAAGCTTTGAATTTGAATGACAAAGTAAAAGTGAAATTCCTGGGTTATGATGACAGAAAGAAAATGAAACTGTCCATCAAAGCTTTATTGCCCAAACCGGAAAGAACACCTCAAAACGGATCAGAAAACTAAATTCTTTTCCAGATATAAAAACGAAAAGCACCCTCGATTTGGGTGCTTTTTTCATTTTCGGGATTGAAGTTTATAAGTCTTAATCAATTGATTTCACAACTGCTTTTTCGGCTTCTTTGCGTGAGCCATCAAATCCGTCCACACCCGAAACGGTTGTATATTTCAGTACATATTTTTTCCCGGGATTCAATCGTTGGTAAATACTTTGGCACATCAGGGTTGCTTCATGGAAACCGCAAAGAATTAATTTTAATTTTCCCGGATAAGTATTGACGTCACCAATCGCATAAATTCCTTCAATATTCGTTTGATAGTCCAAAGCATTATTGACCTTGATGGCGTTTTTCTCAATTTCCAGTCCCCAATTGGCAATGGGACCTAATTTAGGCGAGAGCCCAAAAAGCGGAATAAAATAATCAGTTTCTATGGTTTGCTTTTCGCCCTCTCTTTCAAGTGTAATAGCATTCAGCTTTTCATTGCCATGAAGTCCGACTACTTCTGCGGGTGTAATCAGGTTAATTTTACCCAAGCTTTTTAATTCCTGTACTTTTTCAACTGAATCAAGAGCCCCACGGAATTCATTTCGTCTGTGAACCAAAGTCACTTCAGAAGAAACATCTGCAAGAAATATGCTCCAGTCCAAAGCCGAATCACCACCGCCGGCAATCACAATTTTTTTGTCACGGAAAACTTCAGGGTTTCTTACGAAATATTCAATCCCTTTTTCTTCAAATTGTGCTAAGTTTTCCAGTATAGGTTTTCTTGGTTCAAAACTTCCCAAACCACCGGCAATCGCAATGGCTTTTGCCTGGTGCCGGGTTCCTTTATTTGTGGTTACAATAAATGAACCGTCTTCTTGTTTCTCAATTGTATCGGCTATTTCATTCAAGGTAAAGCCGGGTTCGAATTGTTTGATTTGTTCCATTAAGTTATCGACCAGTTCACCGGCATTTACACTGGGATATCCAGGAATATCAAAAATCGGTTTTTTAGGATAAAGTTCGGCCAATTGCCCACCTGGCTGAGGTAAAGCGTCTATGATATGGCAACGCATTTTGAGCAGTCCGGCTTCAAAAACAGTAAATAAACCTGTGGGACCGGCTCCTATGATAAGTATGTCTGTTTGAATCATTTTGATTTAATAATTTGAATGAGAGTAAATTAATTACTCAACTCACCTTACAAAAGTACAAACGAATCGGCAATCAAATCTGTGATTTCTATCAGTTCGTTTTTTCAATTTTTTAACGCGTATGCGTTAACTCAAAACTTCTTTAATTCTTCGCATTGCTTCTTCTAATTGCTCTTCAGAGGCGGCGTAAGAAATCCGCAGGCAATTATCCATTCCGAATGCGCTTCCCGCCACAGTTGAAACATAGGCTTCATCTAAAAGGAACATAGCCAGATCATCGGAATTCTTGATTAGTTGTCCTTTAAATGTTCGACCAAATAATGCCGAAACATCCGGGAAAATATAAAAAGCACCTTTTGGCTCTGAAACTATAAATCCGGGAATTTCATTTGCCCATTTTACCATTTTTTCTTTGCGTTGCGCAAAGGCATCAATCATATATTTTGTTTCAGACAAATCAGCGTTCAACGCTGCAATAGCCGCTCTTTGTGCAATAGAATTAGCACCTGAGGTTACTTGACTTTGAAGTGTTTCACAAGCTTTGGCAATCCACTCCGGCGCACCGATGTACCCGATTCGCCAACCTGTCATTGCATAGGCTTTGGAAAGCCCGTTAATGGTTACGGTTCTGTCATAAGCCTCCGGGAAGCTTGCTATGCTTACCGCTTTTTCTCCGTAAACGATATGTTCATAGATTTCATCAGAAATGATAATCAAATTATGCTTTTTGGCTAATTGGGCAATTGATTTTAATTCATCAGAATTATAAACACTTCCGCTGGGGTTACAGGGAGAGCTGTAAATCAATGCTTTGGTTTTGGGCGAAATCGCTTTCTCAAGCATTTCGGCCGTAGCCTTAAAATCGTTTTCAATAGATGTTTCAACAAAGACCGGTTTGCCACCTGATAATGTGACAATATCTGCATAAGTTACCCAATAAGGAACCGGGATAATGACTTCATCTCCTTCGTTCAAAATACATTGAAAGGTATTGTAAATAGACTGTTTCGCGCCGGTTGAAACAACAATTTGTGAAGGTGTATAATCTAAGTTGTTTTCTCTTTTGAATTTATTTATAATGGCTTCTTTGAGTTCGGGAAATCCGGCAATGGGAGGATAATGAGAGTAATTGTCTCGGATGGCTTGAATGCCCGCTTCTTTTATAAAATCAGGTGTATCAAAATCGGGCTCACCTATGCTTAAACTGATGACATCTTTGCCTTGTTGCCTGTATTCACGCGCTTTCTGTGTCATGGCAATGGTAGCCGGTTGAGTTAACTTTTCTAACCTTGTTGAAAGTTTCATTTTTGATGAAATTTGGTGCGAAGATAGTTAAATTGAAGCGAAGCATTAAAATTCATTATAGATATATTTGTGTGTACTATAATTCAATTTTATAGAGCAGCAATTCTTCATCATCATTGGGAATTCTGATTTTTCCTTCCGGTTTTAACCCTAATTTTTCCAGAAGTTTTTGTGACGAATAATTATCGCGGGTAGTAAAGCCGCTGACAGATTTCAATCCGAAAGTTTTTTTGGCTTCATTCATCAGTTTTCCGGCAGATTCAAAAGCATAACCCTTTTTTTCATATTGCGGAAGAAAGGCAAAGCCAATATCTACTCCGTCAATCCCTTCACGGTCATACAAACCACAGGTTCCTATTTTTGCGTTATCTTTTTTTCTGAAAACGGTATAATTAGAAAAACCCAACCTTTCCAGTTGCGGCAGCATTCTTTGTTTTATGTAATCCTTTGCTTCTTCCATGGACTTTACATTTCTTTCCCCTATATATTGAATCCATTTAGGCGTGTTGAGTAATTCAAAAATAAATTCAGCATCATCCTCAGCTGTTGGCTTTAAGATTAATCTTTCTGTTTCAAATGATTTATAATTCATATCATGAAATTATAACGAATTTAAGATTTTATTCCCATTGGTATTTTAAACAATAGCCGTAAATTGCAAATAAAAATTATGGCTAATATTTCATTAAAAGGGAGTCCTGTACATACAAAAGGAGACTTGCCTTCAGTAGGCTCAAAAGCCCCTGATTTTAAATTAACTAACAATGAGCTTTCCGAAAAAACATTAAATGATTACAAAGGGAAAAAGATTGTTTTGAATATTTTCCCCAGTGTCGACACCGGAACCTGTGCAGCTTCTGTAAGAAAGTTTAATAAGGAAGCCGCTAATCTTGAAAATACAAAGGTATTGTGTATTTCAAGAGATTTGCCTTTTGCACAAAACAGGTTTTGCGCAGCGGAAGGGTTGGAAAATGTGGAAACCCTTTCGGAATTTCGCGACGATAATTTTTCAGATGCCTATCAGGTAAAAATTACTGACGGCCCCCTGGCTGGTCTGATGAGCAGAGCAGTGGTGGTTGTGAACGAGGACGGAAATGTTATTTATACCGAACAAGTTCCGGAAATTGTAAATGAACCCGATTATGAGAAAGCGCTGGCAAGCATAAAGTAATATTCATGAAGTTTTATAAGTCCCGTTCAGTCTTGACCGGGACTTTTTTTGTTTATACTGATAAACATTAGGTTGGTTTATGAGGAAGGATAAATTTGTTCATATAATTTTGCAATTAATTTAGACTAAATAAAAATAATATGAAAAAACTTACCATTTTACTTGGTTTATTTGCGGCGGTACAAATCCAGGCGCAAAACTTTGAGGAAATTGAAACAATAATGAAGGGGTTTTATTATTCTTCCGGCGATGTCGGGGATTTTGACAGAGACGGCTTTCAGGATATAGTGATGAATGGCGCAATTGACAACAATGGTGACGGGAATGTGAGCCATACATGGAATGAAATTTATAAAAACAACAACGGAACACTTGAATTCTATGGCGATTTAGGAGCAAATTCAACTCATTTGGGCGATATCAAATTCATTGATTTTGACAATGATGGTTTATTGGATTTAATTTCCACCGGATTGAGCTACAACGACATCGTCAATTATCAGCAATATCGTTTCAAAAATACGGGAAACGGTTTTGAGCAAATAGCCAATATACCCGGGAAAATTTATGGCTCAATGGAAGTATTTGACTTTAACCACGACGGTCTGCAGGATTATGCATTGAACGGAACTCAATATGTAGAAGGAACAGGATTCATTTATGATTTAGATTTTTATCAAAATAATGGAGACGGGTTTGACAAAACTTCTGCCTGGATTCCGGGAACACAAAACGGAAGCTTCAAAATAATTGATTTGAATAATGATCATTTGCTTGATGCAGTTGTTTTTGGTTTTGATGCCGACATGGAACCGATCTTCAAAATCTACCTGAACAATGAGGGGAGTTTAGAACTATCCCAGGAATTGCCACCTGTAAATGACGGGAAAATGGCCTATGCTGATTTTAACGCAGATGGGTTTTTGGATTTGGTTGTTGCAGGGCAAGATGCAGATTATAATGAATATTTAGCTGTCTTGGTGAATAATGGAGTAGGTAATTTCACCCCCATGGTTTTGGAAAATGAGGGACTTTCCGGTTCTACATTAGATACAGGAGATTTAAATAATGACGGTTATTATGATTTTATTGTAATTGGGAATGATGCTGATTATAATGGATGGGTAAAGATCTTCCTGTACAATCCGGATGATGATACCTTTAATAAGGCAGAAGAGACCGGTCTTTACAACTTAGGAAGCCAGGGAACCATCAAATTATTCCATTTAAATAATGACAATCATTTAGATGTTTTGATGGCCGGATTTGATTGGGGAGATGAAAATATGCCTTCTTTAACAAAATTATTTCAAAATAATTCGGTAGAAGAAAACCAGAAACCACAACCGCCGGCAACGTTAAACTTGGAGCAAAATGGAAATAAATTAAATTTTACATGGAACGGTGCAACTGATGACAAAACACCTGAAAATGCTTTGCAATATGAAATTAAAGTTGGAACAACTTCGGAAGGGCAGGATATTGCAAAATATGTTGTTACAACTCCTTCCTGGTTTTTGGAATTGGCGGAAATTCCCGAAAGTCTATATTGGAGCGTGAAATCAATCGATGCGGCGAAAGTATATTCTGATTCGTCAGAAGAAGGACAACTCGCTGTTTCAGGTTATGACCAAAGTGAACTTATCATTTATCCAAATCCGGCTTCTGAAATTGTTTATGTAAAAGGAAATGAGATTAAATCGGTAGCACTTTATTCGTTGGAAGGGAAAAGATTAGATGCACAGCTGAATTCAGATAATTCGATTGATGTTTCACATTTGTCCAAAGGAATTTACATTTTAAAAATTCAGATTGAAAAATCTACTATAACCAAAAAATTAATTATCAAATAAATTTTGTGCTCTCAGTGTGTATTGATCTCGTATAACAGGGATCAAAAAATAAAGGCGGGATTCCCGCCTTTACTCATGTATTAATCTATTAGAATAATTCTAATACCTTTCCAGTACGACTACACGTCTGTTGCACGCGCGGCCTTCATCCGTATCATTGGTACATTTCGGATACTGTTCACCAAACGCTCTAACTTCGAGACGATTAGCTTCAACACCTTCTTTCACCAAGGCATCTTTTACTGCTTGGGCACGTTTTCTAGAAAGATTGATGTTGTACTCATCCGAACCATTACTGTCGGCAAACCCATCAACGAAGTAGTTTGCACTATCTTGCTTGATTAATTCGGCCACCTCTGTTACTTTTTGAGATGAATCAGCAGTCAGTTCATATCTGTCATATTCGAACAATACATCTTCAAATGAAATTTCTTTTGGTTCTTCTGGTGTAACAACAGGAGGTTCCGGAACAACAGGTTCTTCTACTATTTCTTTCATGACTTTACATCCGTTGACACAGTAGTATTCGTCTGTATCTTCTCCATTTGGACATGGTTCAAGCGGGCATTCATCTAAACGGTCTTCGATTTTATCGCCATCGGTATCAGGACAACCGTTGTATTGCTTTAAGCCTGGAGTATCCGGGCATTCGTCTTCTTCGTCAACAATGCCGTCTTTGTCTCTGTCATTTTTACCAAATCTGAATGCGAGCCCGGCTTTTGCCTGAATAAAATCAATATAATCTGATTTTGTAGCAGGAATTGCCACATATTGGGTTTCAATATTGATTCCTATTTTAGGCCATATCCAGAAATTCATACCTAAGCCGCCCGAAAGAGCAAAGTGATCGTTGTCTACAATTGCACCGTTTTCCAAAACATCGCCGTCATTGTCAACAATGCCATTAAACTCCATGCCTCTGTATGGCATACGATAATAATTAGCGCCGGCTCTTAAATAAGGGTCAAACCAAGAGGTTTCTTTTAATATGTAGCCATTGGCAAAACGGTATCTTAATCCCATACCGATTAAAACCATGAATTCATCTTTCACTCCTGCTTTGTACAGACGTTTGTTGTCAATTTCACCTAATGAGGCTTGTAAATCGACAGCAAATGAATGATTCAAAGTCCTTGCGACAGAAATCTGAGACAAAGGAGGAACCAATGACCAATTACTTTTCTCAAACAAGCCTTCACCCAAGCCTCTTACACTTGGATGGTTGACTGCGTGAGCACCACCACTGATATACCATTTTTTCAACATATTTTGTGAGTAAGCCTCAGCAGATATAAGCAGTAGTATAGTTGTAAATAAAATAGAAAGTTTTTTCATAAATGAATTTTAGAAAATTATGAACGTACTAATATATAAACATTTTTATTTATTAAAGGAATTTAGCTCGAATAAAATAAATTTTATCTAAATGAAGCTGAGATTATTTCAGCTTTTTTGCTTTCAGCATAGTCATAAAACCCTTCTCCGGATTTAATTCCAAGCTTTCCGGCTCGTACCATATTCACCAAAAGCGGGCAAGGAGCGTACTTTGGGTTTTTAAAACCGTCATGCATGACATTTAAAATGGAAAGACAAACGTCTAAACCAATAAAGTCGGCCAATTGTAACGGCCCCATCGGGTGGGCCATCCCCAATTTCATTACCGTATCTATTTCTTGAACTCCGGCAACGCCATTGTATAAAGTTTCAATAGACTCGTTGATCATCGGCATCAAAATCCTGTTGGCGACAAATCCGGGATAATCATTTACTTCAACGGGGATTTTGTTGAGTTTTCTTGATAAATCCATAATGGCATTTGTCACCTCGTCAGAAGTATTGTAACCCCGAATGATTTCCACCAGTTTCATGATTGGAACCGGATTCATGAAATGCATACCAATTACTTTTTCGGGGCGGTTTGTAACCGCAGCAATTTGTGTAATGGAAATGGAAGAAGTATTGGTAGCTAAAATAGTTTCAGCTTTTGTGAGTTCATCAATCTGTTTAAATATTTTTAATTTCAACTCTACATTCTCAGTAGCAGCTTCTACAACCAGATCTACATTTTTTACTCCTTCTCCAATTTCTGTGAAAGTGGAGATGTTTCCTAACGTATTTTGTTTGTCTTGTTCAGAAATGGTTTCTTTTGCCACCATTCTGTCCAGATTTCCCGAAATGGTGGCAATCCCTTTTTCCAAAGACTTTTCAGATATATCAATTAAATTTACCTTAAATTCATTTTGAGCAAACGTATGGGCAATTCCGTTACCCATTGTTCCTGCTCCAATTACTGCTATGTTCTTCATCTTGTGTTTTGTTTTAACTGTAGTTTTATCTATTAAATGCGTCTATGATTCTGTAAGCAATTCGGAGTGCATTTGTACCATCTTCAAGTGTTACCAAAGGCTGGGTATTATTTTGTATGGCGTATGCAAAGCTTTCCAGTTCATCTAATATGGCATTGTTAGGTTTTATATCCGGATTGTCAAAATAAATTTGTTTTTTTATACCTTCTGCATTTTGCAAAATCATATCCCATTCACCCGGATTTTCGGGCGCATCTTTCATTTTGACTACTTCACAAGTCTTTTCAAGATAATCCACAGAAATATAAGCATCTCTTTGAAAGAACCTTGACTTTCTCATATTTTTGAGTGAAATCCTGCTGGAAGTTATATTGGCTACACATCCGTTTTCAAACTCAATCCGGGCATTGGCAATATCAGGAGAATCACTTATGACAGCAACGCCACTGGCATGAATTTCTTTTACAGGAGATTTGACAACGCTCAGAATTGCGTCAATGTCATGGATCATTAAATCCAACACTACCGGAACATCTGTTCCTCTCGGATTGAATTCGGCAAGCCTGTGCGTTTCTATAAACATAGGGTTTTCAATTCTATCTTTTACCGCTATGAATGCAGGATTAAATCTTTCTACATGACCCACCTGTCCTTTTACGTTATATTTTTTTGCAAGCTCAATAATTTCTTCTGCCTCTTCTACCGAATTTGCAATTGGTTTTTCCAAAAAAATATGTTTTCCTGCCAGGATTGCCTGTTTTGCACATTCATAATGAGAAAGTGTGGGTGTGACAATGTCAATTATGTCTGAATTTTGAATTAATTCCGAAATAGATGAAAAGGATGTATATCCCAGCTCTTGTTCTAATCTTTTTGCATTCTCCTCATTTGGGTCATAAAACCCTACCAAATCTATTTTTTCAGATTGATGAGCGAGTTTTAAATGGATTTTCCCTAAATGTCCGGCTCCTAAAATGCCAATTTTTAACATAAGTCAAAATTTGAGTTTAAAAATAAAGAGAATACCTTTAAATTTCTGCAAATTTGTGAAAAAATATGCAGCGTGATAGATGATTTTAAGCATAAAGGTAAAAGGGAACAGTTAATCAAGTCATTAAGAGAAAAAGGGATTGAGGATAATTCGGTTTTGGAAGCAATGAATAAAGTTCCGAGACATTTATTTATGGACAGCGTTTTTGAAGAATTTGCTTATCAAGATAAAGCTTTCCCGATAGCTGCCGGTCAGACAATATCCCACCCGTTTACGGTTGCCACACAAACTTCGCTGTTGCAGCTTTCAAAAGGAGATAAGGTTTTGGAGATTGGGACGGGGAGTGGCTACCAGACAGCTGTATTGGTTTTGATGGGAGCCGAAGTTTATACAATTGAAAGGCAAAAGGAATTATTTGATTTTTCACACAGGATTTTTAAGAAAATCAGGATAAAACCAAAATACGCCACTTTTGGTGATGGCTATAAGGGAATGCCTGCATTTGCTCCTTTTGACAGAATCATTGTAACGGCAGGAAGCCCTACCATTCCCAGAACACTTTTGCAGCAATTGAAAATTGGCGGAATGATGGTAATTCCGATTGGTAAAAGCCGACAGATGATGACCGTTTTTTTAAGAATTACTGATAAGGATTTTGAAAAAATTGAATTCGGAGATTGCCAGTTTGTTCCAATGTTGGAGAGGAAAGAAAAGTAATTCGACCTTTATTATTTATAATTAAACAGAAATAAGTTCCAATAAGAAAGCCGCTCAATTTGAGCGGCTTTTCTATTTAAATATTTGAATATGAAATTATTGTTGTTTTACAATTTCAATTCTTCTGTTCTGAGCTCTACCGTCAGCAGTTTTGTTATCAAACTTAGGTTGGCTCTCACCATAACCTACAGCTTTCAATCTGCTTCCTGAAACACCTTTGGCTACTAAGTAATCAAGAACTGTTTGAGCACGTTTTTGGGAAAGTGTCAAGTTATTGGCATCTGTACCCACATCGTCAGTGTGTCCTTGGATTTCATAGTTTCCTTCAGTTGCGTTTAAGTACTGAGCGATTACGTCCAAACTTTGTTTAGAAGCTTCAACCAAAACATCTTTACCTGTTTGGAAGTAAATCATTTTAGCCAAGTCAGCGATTTGAACGTTAGCACAGTCTCCTGTTACTTCAATCGCAGCTGGTTGGAAGTTAGCATCAGCAAATTTCAACTCAACTCGTCTGTTTCTAGCTCTACCTTCGTCTGTTTCATTTGTTGTAATTGGTAATGATTCACCAAATCCTACAGATTTAAGGATAGATGCAGGAACTCCTTTGCTTGCTAAGTAAGACTCAACAGAAGCAGCACGTCTTTGAGAAAGATCCATATTGTATTTGTCGCTACCTTTTGAGTCAGTATGTCCTTCTACTAACCAGTGTGCATTTTTGATTTTATCTGAAGTTAAAATCGGTGCGATTTGATCCAATGTAGCTTGAGATTGAGCTGTTAATTGATCTGAGTTATACTCGAACAATACATTTTTCAATGCGTCTTTGATAGCTTGGATATCTGTACAGTTATCTACGATTTCAGGACATCCGTTGTTAGCAACAGTTCCGAATTCATTAGGACATTGGTCTTTTTCATCACAAACACCATCACCATCTGAGTCAGGACATCCGTTACATCCTTCAATAGAAGATTCAACACCAGGAGTGTCAGGACAATCATCAACATCATCATTGATTCCGTCACCATCTCTGTCTAAAATTGGACAACCGTTGTTTTCAACTGGACCTGCTTCTTCTGGACAAGCATCATTGTTATCACAAATGCCATCACCGTCAGTGTCAGGACATCCATTACAACTAGGATCGTCTGATGGTACACCAGGAGTGTCAGGACAAGCGTCAACATCATCTTCGATGCCGTCACCGTCACGGTCTTTGTTTCCGAAACGGAAAGTTACACCAACTGTGTGTTGGAAGAAGTCAAAATAGTCTGATTTGGAAGATGGAATCCAATTATAATCTGAAGCAATGTTCAAACCAAAGTTTTTAGTAAACCAAAGGTTCAAACCTAGACCTCCGGAAACACCTAAATGGTCTTTTCCTAATTCCGGCTGGCCGTATAATTGGTCAACAACTACATAGTTTCCATCGGCATCCATTACAGGATTTCCACCATCATTTTCATAAACAGGATAACCTTCTGGTAAATTACCATCAGCATCTCCTATGCTTGTGAAATCATAACGGTTGTAGTTTACACCAATACGGATGTAAGGGTCAAACCAGGAATTCTCACCAATAATATATCCATTGGCTAACTTATAACGAAGACCTAACCCTGCATTGATGAAGAACTCATCAGAAATACGCAACCTGTCATTGTCAACTTCACCAACAGATGCAGTTAAATCAATATCAAAAGAATTGTTTAAATTTCTAATGATTGATAATTTAGACAAGGGAGGCACAATGCTGTAGTTGTTGTAGTTAAAAAACTCATTTGCAAACCCACGAACTGACGTATAGTCAACTGCATGAGCACCTACCGTAACAGCCCACGGATCTCTTTGATTCTGGGCATTTAAAACAGTACTGCTTAAAAACAGCACCATTAGAGCGGTTAATAATAGATTAAACTTTTTCATTATCAAATATTTAGTGTTTTACTTTGTTTAATTTGAACACAATCTAACGGCAAATTTAAGAATTCTTTATGATTCTTTCCAAATCTCTTTTCAAATCTTTTCCTTTTATGGTTTCCCGCTTATCATATAATTTTTTTCCTTTTGCCAGATAAATCTTAATTTTAGCTAAGCCTTTTCTGTTGATATACAGGTTTGTAGCTATAATTGTGAGTCCTGTCTCCTTGGTTTTTCTAAGGAGTTTTTTGAGCTCATTTTTTTTTAATAATAATTTTCTGTCACGTCTTGTTTTGTGATTAAAATGGGTTCCCCAGTCATATTCGTCTATGAACATATTAATTATATAAAGTTCATTTTCCTTAAACTGGCAGAAACTTTCCGTAATGCTGGCCTTGCCCATCCTGATTGATTTGATTTCGGTTCCGAATAACTGTATTCCCGCATCATAACTTTCCAGTAATTCATATTCAAACCGTGCTCTTTTATTCTTTATATTAACTTCTCCCTGCACTTTAAATCAATTAAATCTTCGTACCTTTGCAAGCGAATTTTCAAAAATAGTTCCAAAAAATGTTAACAGTATCAAATCTTTCGTTGCAATTCGGTAAACGGGTATTATTCGACGAAGTTAATATAAAATTTACAAACGGCAACTGTTATGGTATAATTGGTGCCAACGGAGCAGGTAAATCAACCTTTCTCAAAATTCTGTCCGGAGAGCTGGACCCCACATCTGGGCAGGTTTCTTTGGAAAAAGGAAAGAGAATGTCGGTCCTTGAACAGAATCACTTTAAATACGATGACCATACTGTTTTGGACACCGTTTTGCGGGGCAATAAGATATTGTACGAAATCAAAGAAAAAATGGACGCGCTTTATGCAAAACCTGATTTTTCTGAAGAAGACGGTCTCAAAGCAGGTGAGTTGGGTGTACATTATGAAGAAATGGGCGGCTGGAATGCAGAGTCTGACGCCTCCACTTTATTATCCAATGTAGGGATAGAGCCTGATATGCATTATACATTGATGGGCGATTTGGACAACAAAGCGAAAGTGAGGATATTACTTGCCCAAGCCTTGTTTGGAAATCCGGATGTATTGATTCTTGATGAGCCTACCAATGAATTGGACGTTTATACGATTTCCTGGCTGGAAGATTTCTTGGCTGATTATGAGAATACCGTAATCGTTGTATCGCATGACCGTCACTTTCTGGATGCAGTTTGTACGCACATTGCCGATTTGGATTTCGGAAAGATGAATCTTTACTCCGGAAATTACACCTTTTGGTACCAATCTTCCCAATTAGCGGCCAAACAACGAGCGCAACAAAACAAAAATGCCGAAGAGAAAAAGAAAGAATTGCAGGAATTCATTGCCCGATTTAGTTCAAACGTGGCAAAAGCCAAACAGGCGACAGCGCGTAAGAAAATGATTGACAAGCTAAACATTGAAGACATCAAGCCCTCTTCACGTCGTTACCCGGCACTTATCTGGGAACAATCACGTGAGGCAGGTGACCAAATACTTGAAATAAATAATTTATCGGCTTCTGTAGATGGTGAAGTTTTGTTCAAAGATGTGAACCTGAATTTGAAAAGAGGTGATAAAATTGGTGTGTTTTCAAAAAACTCGAAAGCAATATCGCAATTCTTCGAAATTATTTCAGGCAATGCAAAACCGGATTCAGGTGAGTACAATTGGGGCATTACGACTACCCAAGCCTATTTGCCGTTGGACAATACTGAATTCTTCAAAGAAGACATCAACTTGGTCGACTGGTTACGTCAATACACAGAAAATGACGAAGAACGCCATGAAGAATATATGCGTGGATTCCTTGGGAAAATGTTATTTTCAGGAGAAGAAGCTTTGAAAAAATCTTCTGTACTTTCCGGAGGTGAAAAAATGCGTTGTATGTTTTCACGAATGATGCTTTTGAGAGCCAATGTTCTATTAATGGATGAGCCTACGGGGCACCTTGATTTGGAGTCGATTACGGCTTTGAATAATTCTTTGCAGAACTTCAAAGGAACCATCCTGATGGCTTCACATGACCATGAATTGATTCAAACGGTTTGTGACCGAATCATTGAACTGACCCCCAAAGGAATCATTGACCGGTATATGACTTATGATGAATTCCTGGAAGACAAAAGAGTCAAAGAATTAAAAGCGGAAATGTATAGTTAATTTCATTGCCATTCTGACTGGTCGCTGAGCGTAGTCGAAGCGGAAGGAAGAATCTTTAGATTCCTCGTGCCTCGGAATGATATGGTCAAATAGAAAATAGAAGACGTGGTTTGCGTCTTTCTTATTTTCTACTTTCTAATTCTTGAATTCGTTTAGTTAATTCTTCAATGCGTTTCTCATATTGTTCTATCAACTTTTCCGAAATCTGGTTGATGGTGATATGCGTGTCTTTATTGGTGTAATTCTGAACTGCAGATGCATTATCATTATTGGTTTGTTCTAAGCTTTCTGGACCTAAAAATAATTCTTCAGGTTTTATATCCAATTCTTTGCATATATCTTCAATATGGTGCACCCAACCAGAAGTTTCTCCTGTCTCAATCCTTGAATACGCCGAACGCGATATGCTGAGCTTATCTGCCATTGCTTCCTGTGAAAATCCTTTTTGTTCTCTCAATGTCCTAATCTTTTTGCCAATCTTAGTATTCATAGCGGATAAGTTTTATGAGCAAATTTAGTATTTATATTTTAACTTATTGTGCAAAAACAGGACAGAATTTCCCGAATATCGGGCAAGGACTTATCTGAAAATATAACATTTTTGTGAGACAAAAATATTTTCGCGAGATATTTTACGACAATTTAAATCTAAGTTTAACGTTTAAAAAATTTACAAAATGAAAAAACTTATTCTATTATGTGGTTTTGGGCTACTAGGAACTTTTGCTTTGGCAGCCAATGAGGTTGTCGAAGATGGCACAATAGTAAAAGAGGTTACAGAAAACAGTATTGATTTAGTTATTGATGAATCTGTAGTAAACTATACTATTGAAGATTGTGGGTGTAGAGATAATCCAGAAGGAACATGTACAATTACAGTTTATGGTAATGGATTTGGAAGTCCTCCAACTGGTACTTATACCTATTATAATGTTTCTTATGCTGCCTGTAAACAATTGGCTATGCAACATGCCGGATATCCATAAGTATTTTTAATAATGTATAGAAGCCATTTTTGAATAAAATGGCTTCTTCCTAACTATTTTAAACATGAGATTAGCAAAATTATATAGTAGTATCATATTCTTACAGTTTTTTTCGTTTGTTTCTTTGGCACAAGAAAAGAATATATACATCGAATATATAGATAAGCAAATTTACCGAAAAGAAACAACCGCTTTTTTAATTGCCAATAGCCAATATGCTGTTTACGAAGAAAGACAAAGCAAAGAAAAGGCTAAAAAAGAAGTATCTGAGGGTTCTATGGGCAATGTGGTTGCATTGATACTTGATGTAAAGCCAAATAAATTCTATAAGACAAAGGATTCGCAAATAATTTATTATGAAGAGCATATTGTTAAAGAAGAAACAGCTTATCCTGTATATGATTCCATTCCTAAACTCAATTGGGAATTCGTTGAAGGAACAGAATATATCAGCGGATATATTTGCAACAAAGCCAAAGTTAGATTTAGGGGCACCAATCTGACCGCATATTACACAACAGAAATTCCGGTGCCTTTCGGTCCTTGGAAATTTGATGGACTTCCAGGGGTAATATTAAAAATATCAGATGATCAAAACTCCGACAAAATATATTGGGAAGCATCCAAAATTATTTATCCATATAACAAAAAAGTGGATTTTGACTTTGACAAAAATGATTATACCATGTCATTGAAAGAGTTCAAATTCAAAAGCTTTAGAGTTTATCAAGAAAGAATTCCCGATAATACACCCATGAACGCTGCCCAGAGAATGAAGTACGGGAAACGAAATTTTATAGTGGAAAAAGTGTATGAATGGGAAAAAGCAGGCGATGTCTGGAGGATTTATTACATGGATTATTTTCAGAAGATCCCGCCCTGGTAAGCTTAAAAAGGATAATCAACATTAAACACTATAATCTTATGAAAGCTAGATATTTTTTATTTGTAGCGTCTTTTTTTTGTGTACTTCATCTTTCGGCGCAGGAGAAATTAAGGGTTGAATATGACGTTGTTCCCTATTACGAATCGGCGAAAAAAAATGATTTTAGAGTTGTAACCGTATCCAGCTCATTTGAATTGATTTCAGATAAAAGTGAATCCCAGTACACCATTATACCCAAAATAGACAATACACAAACAGAAATTTCAGGCATTGGCAATATATCTGCTACAATGTCAGCAGATTCAAATCCTGTTTATAAAAACACCGAAAGTAAAATCTATATTGAAGAAGCCCGAATTGCACAAAAAGTATTTCTTATCAAAGATAATTTACCGCAGATTGACTGGGAAATCACAAAAGAAACGAAAGAAGTTGCCGGTTTCCCCGTACTAAAAGCAACCGCAGTTTTAACAGACGAATACAAGACGGAAATAGAAGCATGGTACTCTCCTAAGCTCAGCAACAAAACGGGCCCTGATAAACTTTGGGGACTTCCTGGAATAATTTTAGAGATACAGACCCAAATCAACTATGATGACGGTGGTAAAGAGGGCACTAAATATTTCGCAACCAAAATAGAAGTTTTAAAGTCAAATGAAAAAATCAAAATCCCAAACAAGGGCAGGGAAATTACCCAACAGGAATTTGATGAATCTCAAAAAGCCTATCTTAAAAAACAAATGGAAATGTATAATGGCGGTATAGATAAGGATTAGTATTTTCAATTCGTTCTCCAAGTGAAGTTCAGCCTTGTAAATTTAATGCCAGTCACTTCTTTTCACGAAACCAATCAACGAACTTTCTGCTAAAATTCAGCAATTCGATTCAAAGACTTTCCTTACCACCGGCAAAATCTCGTTTTTTTCCAGCGCAAATCGTTTGATTTTGTTGTCTGAAAAATTTTCGGATAAATTTACTTTTTCCACTTCAAATCCGGCTTTGGCTAAAGTATCATAATAATCCATTCCATACACACGTACATGGTCATACTGCCCGAATTTTTCAATCCGCTCCTTTCTATCTGTAATGGTCGGGTCTTCGAAAGTATCGGCTAACTGGTAACGAATCGGAACCTGGAAAATTCCCCATCCGCCGGGCTTCATTACGCGGTATAATTCTGCGAGCGCTATTTTGTCATCCTCCACATGTTCCAAAACATGGTTGCAGAAAATTACATCAAAAGAATTGTCTTCAAAGGGCAAATCCTGTATGTCAGCTTTCACATCGGCAATCGGTGAATCCAGATCGCAAGTCGTGTAATCTAAATTTTGCATCCTCCGGAATCGTTTGTAAAAAGACTGTTCCGGTGCCATATGTAGGACTTTTAATTCAGTCGAAAAAAAATCGGTTTCATTTTGAAGATAAAGCCACATCAGCCGATGGCGTTCCAATGATAAAGTCCCGGGAGAAAGGACAATTGGCCGCTGTTTTTCATATCCGTACGGAAGAAAGCTTTTGTAATTCCGGCCATCAATAGGGTCGGTGAAATTATTTCCTTTGTACATCCATATCAAGATCGGCCGTGCCAAGATACTCATCCTGATGAGCCATGGGCGCGGGAGTGAATTGATGATTTTTTTAAAGACTGATTTCAAGTTTTTCCAGGAATTTCGGAACAAAGATAATCAACCCAGAAATAATGGCGCCCAGAGATGCGACCAATGTCGCGCCGGCTGCAATATCTTTTACGTGTTTGATTTGTTCATCCTTTTCAAGGGTCACACGGTCAGATAATTTCTCAATTGCAGTATTTAAATATTCTGATGTTCCGATCAAGAACATCCAAAGAAGTATGATTAAAAATTCGTTTGTGGAAACATTTAGCCAAAGAGAAAAAGCAACGGTAGCCAACACGACTCCAAGCCATATCTGAACATTTCTTTCGGTTCGAAGCGCATACAACAAACCGTTGATTGCAAATTTTATTGAACGGACGTAGCGGAACATTAAACAGTAGCTTTATATAAAAACGATTCCTCTTCGTCGCTTTCAATTCCCAAAGCTTTGTAAATGTATTTGAATGTAGATAACAATGTGGGTTTTCCTCCTATAATGGCAACATCATGTTCATAATGAGCCGAAGGCTGGTTGTCTCTCGTAGTAACTGTCCAGCCGTCTTTATGAAAACGAACTTTATCTGTACCCATATTGATCATGGGTTCAATGGCCAGGGTAATTCCTTCTTTCAATACTTTTCCGGAGCCTCGGCGACCATAATTCGGAACCTGAGGATCCTCGTGCATTTGACGCCCAACTCCATGTCCAACTAATTCTTTTACCACACCATAACCTTCTTTTTCACAATAAGCCTGAATGGCATAGCCGATGTCGCCCACACGATTGCCCGGGAGAATTTGTTCAATCCCTTTATAAAGTGATTCTTTGGTGATTTTTAATAACTTTTTTATTTTCGGATCTACTTCTCCCACTTCAAAAGTGTAGGCATGGTCACCTACAAATCCGTTCATGAAGACACCACAATCCACGGACAGGATATCGCCGTCTTTCAAAATATCTTCGTTGGGAAATCCGTGAACCACTTGTTCATTTGGAGAAATACAAAGTGAATACGGAAATCCACCATAACCCAAAAACGCGGGTTCTCCACCATGATCCTTGATGAATTCATGTGCCAATTTATCTAAATCAATTGTTTTGATTCCCGGTTTTATTTCTTTTGCCAGCATACCCAAGGTTTTAGAAACCAGCTGGGCACTTTGGTACATCAATTCTAATTCTTCTTTATTTTTTAAATGAATCATATTCCAAAAAATCCTCTTTTCTTTTTTCTTTTTTCTTTTTCTCTTCCATGCTCGCCAATTGTAAATTCAATTCTTTTATTGATTATTTGCAATGTTTCTCCCCAACCGGGAAATCCGCCTAAATTTCTGTCATCTATGAAATAATCGGCATGAATTTTACGGCTTTGGGTATCTAAATCAAATATTTCACCATCAAAGCTCGAATTTACGGCGTAAAAAACCACACCGTTTTCTTTGCAAAAATCAACTGCCTCTTCTAAATATTTACCGTGTCTATAAGTCCAAAGTACCAACCTGTGGCCATCTGAAATTAACTGTTTCAGAGATTCGAAAGCAAAAAGCATAGGTTTCCCAATTTTCGGATAGGCATCTTCTACTATTGTACCGTCAAAATCTACTGCAATGATGTAGCTCTTCATTTAGAATGGTGGATATAATGAATTTGCCGCAAAATTAGTGATTAATTTTTTAGTAAAACATTTCCGGTCATTTCTTCCGGAATGGGAATGTCCATTAATTTTAAAATAGTAGGAGAAATGTCTCCAAGCTTTCCGTTATTCAGTTCATATTTTCTCTCATTTTGAATCAAAATGACAGGAACCAGATTGGTGCTGTGCTGTGTATTGGGCGAACCATCGGGGTTAATCATAACGTCTGCGTTTCCATGATCGGCCAGAATGACAACCGAATAGTCGTTTTCCAAAGCGGTTTTTACAATGGATTCAGCACACTGGTCGACTGTTTCTGCGGCTTTAACCGCAGCCTGAAATACACCTGTATGTCCCACCATATCTGTGTTAGCGAAGTTTAAACATATAAAATCCGCGCTTTTTTGAGAAATTTCAGGGATGATATTTTTGGTGATTTCATAAGCCGACATCTCCGGCTTTAAATCATAGGTCGGAACATCTTTTGGGGAAGGGCAGAGGATTCTTTTTTCGCCTTCGAATTTTTTTTCCCGCCCACCCGAAAAGAAAAAGGTCACGTGGGGGTATTTTTCTGTTTCAGCAATACGGATTTGGGTTTTGCCGTTTTTTTCCAAAACTTCCCCCAGTGTCATGGGAATTTCATTTTCATCATAAACAACTTGAACCCCTTTAAAGGTTTTGTCATAATTTGTAAGTGTAACGTAGCGGAGAGATAGTTTTTTCATTCCGAATTCCGGAAAATCTTCTTGCGTTAAGACTTCTGTAATTTCACGTCCACGGTCTGTTCTGAAATTAAAATTAATGACCACATCGCCTTCTTCGATTAGTCCGTTTTTATCTACGATAATGGGGAGAAGAAATTCGTCTGTGATTCCCTCTTCATAAGATTCTTCAATTGCACGAATGGGATCTTCAACATTTTTTCCGGTTCCTTTCACAAGCAAATCATAAGCCAGCTTAACTCTTTCCCAGCGTTTGTCACGATCCATAGCGTAATACCGTCCAATCACAGAGGCAATCTTTCCGGTTGTATGGGCCATGTGTTCTTCTAAATCTTTGATGAATTTTATTCCGCTGTGCGGGTCACAGTCACGGCCGTCCGTAAATGCATGGACATATACATTGTCAGTTAATCCATAAGCATCTGCGGCTTCCAGTAATCCATACAAATGATTGATATGAGAATGTACGCCTCCGTTAGAAGTTAATCCCATGAAGTGAACTTTTTTGTTATTGTCACGGGCGAATTGAAATTGAGAATTTAAAACATTTTCCTTTAAAAATGATTTGTCTTTAACGGCCATATTGATCCGGACCAGATTTTGATAGACCACGCGACCGGCACCAAGGTTCATATGCCCGACTTCTGAATTGCCCATCTGACCTTCCGGCAACCCAACATCAATCCCATAGGTAATTAATGTAGCGTTGGGGTATTTTGTAAAACAACTATCTATAAAGGGTGTATTGGCTTTTGCAATGGCTGAAACAGTTGGGTCGGGGTTGATTCCCCATCCGTCCAAAATCATCAGCATAACTTTGTTGCTCATTTTCTTTGTTTTTGTGAATTTAGAGATTTGAAGTTTGTGGTTAATTTGCTATATCATTGATGAATTTAATTCTCATTAATCTTAATTCTTCTTCTTCATAAACATCACTAAATTCTTTTAACAAAGTAGACATGGAATCGTTTTCAGCTTCCATTAAGAAATTATGTATTTCTTCCTGCTGATCTTCGTCGAGTATATCATTAATATAGTATGAGATATCAAGTTTAGTTCCCTGATATACAATGCTTTCCATTTCTGATAGAAGATCTTCCATTGAAAGGCTTTTGGCTTCGGCCATATCTTCCAGGTTAAGCTTACGGTCAACACTTTGTATTACGAAAACTTTGTAGCTGGATTTGTCGGCCACGCTTTTTACTACCATTTCGTCAGGACGTATGATATCATTCTCTTCAACATATTTCGTAATAAAATCGACAAACGGTTTTCCGAATTTATTTGCTTTTCCTTCCCCGACTCCAAAAACGTTTGTCAACTCTTTGATTGTTGTTGGATACTGCATGGTCATATCATCGAGGCTTGGATCCTGAAAAACGGCAAATGGCGGAATATTGTGCTGTTTGGCAATTTTTTTTCTTAAATCTCTGAGGTGTTTAAGCAGGGTGTCGTCAAATGCAGCCGGAGCTTGTTGAACAGATTCAGAAGAGCCTTCTGTAAGAAGTTTTTTAAAATCTATGTCTTCGGCTATCAGGAATTCTTCAGGAGATTCAATGAAACTTTTTGCTTTATGGTTTAACTTCAAAATCCCGTAAGTTTCGATTTCTTTTGTGAGAAAATCTCTCACAATCAATTGCCTCAAAATACTTTTCCAATAATAATCTTCATTGGCTTTTCCTTTTCCGAAGAAATCCTCTAACTGTATATTATATGATTTTGTAATGGAACTCTCTTTTCCGACCAACACATTGACTACGTCATTCAATTTAAGTCTTTGATTGGTTTGCTGGATTACGTTGAGTACCAGCTGAGCATCATCCTGTGCATCGATCATTTTTTTTGGATTGAGCATATTGTCATCCATTTTGGCGCCTAATCCGTTGATTTCGTCAAATTCCTCTCCAAAATAATGGAGCAGAAATTTCCTTCTGGACATAGAGGTTTCCGCATACGCAACGACTTCACCTAACAACTGCATACCCACTTCCCTTTCAGCAACGGGTTTTGCCGCCAGAAACTTTTCCAATTTTTCTATGTCCTTGTAATCATAAAATGCAAGACAATGCCCTTCCCCTCCGTCTCGTCCGCCACGGCCGGTTTCCTGGTAATAGCTTTCCAGGCTTTTGGGCATATCGTAATGGATTACAAAACGGACGTCAGGCTTGTCAATTCCCATTCCGAATGCAATGGTTGCGACTACAACGTCCACTTCTTCCATTAAAAACATATCCTGATGTCTGGTTCTGGTCTTGGTGTCAAGCCCGGCATGATAAGGAATGGCTTTGATTCCATTGACTTGCAGTAATTGAGCAAAATCTTCTACCCTTTTACGGCTGAGACAGTATATGACACCCGATTTACCGGTGTTTTGGTGAATGAATTTTACGATTTCCTTGTCCTGATTAATCTTAGGTCTTACTTCATAAAATAAATTAGGACGGTTAAAGGATGCTTTATAGACTTTTGCGTTCAGCATACCCAAAGTTTTCTGTATATCTTCCTGTACTTTTGGTGTAGCAGTGGCGGTTAAGGCAATTACAGGAGCATCACCAATTTTATTGATAATGTGCTTCAGGTTACGGTATTCCGGCCGGAAGTCGTGTCCCCATTCAGAAATACAATGCGCTTCATCTATAGCAAAGAATGAAATCTTTACGGTTTTAAAGAAATCCGTGTATTCATCTTTTGTGAGAGATTCCGGTGCCACATAAAGCATTTTTGTTGTGCCGCTTCGTATGTCGTCCATCACCTTTTTTGTTTGTGTTTTGTTGAGTGAAGAATTCAATACATGCGCCACGTCATTGTCAGAAGAAATCCCTCTGACGGCATCAACTTGATTCTTCATCAAAGCAATCAACGGAGAAACAATGATGGCAACGCCTTCTGAAATAAGAGCAGGAAGCTGGTAGCAGAGTGACTTTCCTCCTCCGGTGGGCATTAATACAAATACATCTTCTTTATTGAGAAGACTGGTTATAATTTCTTCTTGTTGGCCTTTAAATTGGTCAAAACCGAAATATTTTTTCAGGTAAGAAGATAGTTCAGTTTTATTACTCATCTTTTTAAAAAGACTTAATTTAATTTTTTCTACTTTTCAAAGTTCCTATATTTGGACATTCAATCAACAAGATTGAAACCGAAAATGTCGAAAGACATAAAATTACAACAAAAATTTATATAGGCAAAACTTTTTGGATTTGAAAAACCAAGATATTATCGGAATAGCCCGATCTGTTTTCCAGGACGAAGTTAAAGAACTTTTGGAAATTGCTGATAATTTAGGAGATGAATTTGCTCAGGCCGTTCAATTACTAAACAAAACCGAAGGGAAAGTTGTTGTTGTGGGCATAGGAAAAAGTGCGCATATTGGCCATAAGATTGTGGCCACATTTAATTCAACCGGAACAAAAAGCCAGTTTCTTCATGCTGCTGAAGCCATTCACGGTGATTTGGGCTTATTGGAACAAAAAGATGTGGTAATTTGTATTTCTAAGAGTGGAAACAGTCAGGAAATAAAAGATTTAGCACCGATTTTGAAGAAAAATTCTTCTGCGCTGATTGCCATAACCGGAAATTTGGAATCTGATCTGGCAAAACATGCTGATTTTGTTCTAAATGTAACAATTTCCAGAGAAGCCTGTCCTAACAATCTCGCCCCAACCTCAAGCACAACAGCGCAGTTGGTTATGGGTGATGCCCTGGCGGTTTCATTGATGAGACTCAATGGTTTTTCGGGAGAAGATTTTGCGAAATTCCATCCGGGAGGAGCTTTGGGGAAAAGATTGCTCTGGAGTGTGGAAGATGTTATGGACACTTACCAGCGGCCACTTGTAAGTCCGGATTCTTCTATATACGAAGTCATTGATTCTTTGACTTCTGGCAGAAACGGTATTACCGTGGTGATGGATGGGGAAGTGATTTCCGGTGTAATTACAGATGGAGATTTGCGCAGAATGCTTCAAAGACATAAAGATTATCAACACCTTTTAGCAAAAGATATTCTGATTTCTAACCCCAAAATCATCAGCAAAGATGAAAAAGCGGTTGATGCTTTTCATAAGTTAAGAGATTATAACATAGGACAATTGGTTGTAACAGATCAAAATGGACATTATTTTGGGATTTTAGATTTGCATGCACTGATTAAACACGGAATTGAAGGATGATAGAAGAAAATTCAGGAGAAAGAGAAATGTCCTTTTTGGGCCATATTTTTGAATTAAGAGGGCATTTGATTCGTTCTTTCATTGCTATTTTAATTGGGGCTGTTGTATGTGCGGTTTTTTGGGGTTATATTAATGATAATTTCATTATGGCACCGCTGCATTCAGAGTTTTTTACTTATGAATTGTTAAATTCACTTGCAGGCAAATTGGGGATGGATCCAATCTATGGAGAAAGCTTTAATTATTCCAAAGAGTTAAAGAACTTGGTGCCCTCCGGTCAAATTACCTCTCAGATCTATGCAATTTTAATTTGCGGTTTAATCATAGCCGTACCCTATGTTGTATGGGAAATATGGAAATTTATAAAACCCGGGTTGAAGGACGGTGAAAGAAAATACGCAAACGGAATTGTGTTTTTTATTACCCTGTTTTTTCTGATTGGAGTTTTGTTCAGTTATTTCTTTATGCTGCCGTTTTCCATCCAATTTTTATTTTCCTATAACCCTTTTGGGATTTCCAATGAATGGACTTTGTCGAGTTACACTTCTTTATTTGTGCAGACTCTTTTGGGGATGGGGCTGGTTTTCTTATTTCCGGTTTTTGCTTATTTCCTTGCCAAAGTTGGGATTTTGACTCCGCACTTTCTTAAAACTTACAGAAAACACGCATTGGTTGTCATTTTTGTAATTGCGGCGATTATTACTCCGTCCGATGTAATGAGCATGATGATTGCAGCTATTCCGCTGGTTATTTTGTATGAAGTGAGCATCTGGATCACCCATTATGTTTTGAAAAAACAAATCCAAGCCGAAAAAAATGAATTAATGAAAAAATGATAAAAATCTTGTAGTTATTATGCGTGCATAATAAGTTATTTTTGTTAAATTTACGAACTTTAAAAACATAAATAAATCAACCTGAAATGCCTGAGGCATGGTAACTGATAAATTATAATGTAACAATTAAATATAAAGAAATGAAAATATTAGTATGTATCAGTAGTGTTCCCGATACTACTGCGAAAATAAATTTTACCGGTGACGGAAAAGAATTTGACAAAAGCGGAGTCCAATTTGTCATCAATCCACATGATGAATTCAGTTTGACAAGAGCGGTTCAGTTGCAGGAAACACAAGGAGCAAAGATTACGGTTATAACAGTAGGAGACGCTACAGTAGAACCCGTAATGAGAAAGGCGCTGGCCATTGGGGCAGATGACGCAATCCGGGTCAATGCAGATGCGAGGGACGGATTTTTTGTTGCTACCCAAATTGCCAAAGTAGCAAAAGAAGGAGAATATGATTTAATTCTGACCGGACGTGAATCTATTGATTACAACGGAGGAGAGGTTCCCGGATTAATTGCCGGAATTTTAGATTATGGATTTGTTAACGGATGTGTTAGATTGTCCGTAGATGGAAGCACAGTGGAAGCTGTTCGTGAAATTGATGGAGGAAAAGAAACCGTTTCAGCTCAGTTTCCGGTTGTCATTGCCGGTCAAAAAGGATTGGTAGACGAAACCGAACTAAGAATTCCCAATATGCGTGGGATTATGGCAGCACGTACAAAACCATTGAATGTGGTGGAAGCGGAACAAACCTCTTCTAAACTGAAAGTTGTAGGGTACGTGAAACCATCTTCCAGGGGAAATGTTACATTGATTGATAAAGACAACGTGGCTGAGTTGGTAAGATTGTTACACGAAGAAGCAAAAGTTATTTAATTAACCTTAAAATCAAAGAAAATGGCCATATTAGTATATGCAGAATCCTACGATGGAAACTATAAAAAAGCAGCATTGGAAGCTGTTTCCTATGCCAAATCAATTGCAGACAAAGCAGGTGATTCAGTTACGGCTGTAGCCATCAATGCAACAGAATCCTCTGACTCATTATTTAAATACGGAGCAAATAAAGTATTGAAAATTTCAAATGATGCGTTGAAAAATTTCTCTCCAAATGCTTATGCAAAAGTTTTAGCAGATCTGAAAGATGGTGATACAATCGTATTGCCGGCAACCAATGACGCTTCTTCATTTGCGCCGCTTTTGGCGTTGAAAACAGACGCTACTTTGGTGACAAATTTAATATCGGCTCCTTCCAATGTTTCTCCTTTTACCGCCGAAAGAAAAGCTTTTTCTGGTAAAGGAATCGAAACAATAGAAATCACTGACGGGGCAAAAGTGCTAACTGTACTGCAAAATGCTTTCGGCGTAAAAGAAAATCCGGTTGCGGGAACAGAAGAAACAGCAAATGTTTCAGTGAGCGATGCCGATTCAAAAGTAAAAGTCACAAAAGTTGAGCACGCTTCAAGTGATAAGATTGATCTCAAAGAAGCTGAAATAGTGGTTTCTGCCGGTCGTGGATTAAAAGGCCCCGAGAATTGGGGAATGATTGAAGAGCTGGCTTCAATCTTGGGAGCAGCAACAGCCTGCTCAAAGCCGGTGGCTGACATTGGCTGGAGGCCTCACAGTGAACATGTTGGACAAACCGGAAAAGCAATTTCACCCAAATTGTACATTGCGGTAGGGATTTCCGGAGCGATTCAGCACCTGGCCGGAGTGAACTCTTCCAAAACGATTGTAGTAATCAATTCAGACGCTGAAGCACCGTTCTTCAAATCGGCTGATTACGGAATTGTAGGCGATGCATTCGAGATCGTTCCGAAGCTGAACGAGGAATTGAGAAAGTTCAAGGGATAAATATTTTTATAATTATCATAAAAAAGTCCCGATAAACTTAAAATTTATCGGGACTTTAACTTTAACCAATATAATGAAATCAATTTTCCTACAGATTCCGGATTACCAATGGATTGATGGTGAGAATGACGATAAAATTTTGAGAATTGATATCCGAATTGGATTTGTTTACTTACAAAATAAATTTTTAAGAGTAACATCTAAATTATTCATCCCGGTGGGGTGGTACCGGTACCATTTTTCCCAATATAAAAATTTCCGGTTCTATTCGTGTGCTGTCTTTAATTTCCGGGAGCTCACAGTTTTGTTTAATAGGAATGGAGTCCTGCTGAACGGCCGGTTCTCCTACAACCTTGGGCGGTTCCACCATTACAATATCTCCCCTCAATAAATCCTCTGGAGGGATTGGTGCACCTGCGATCGGGCTTTCAGGAGCAGGAATGGCAACCTCTCCCTTCACAATGATTCTCTCTTCATTAAGACCCTGAAGGAGTGTGTCTTGCCTTATTTTCAACGAATCAACATGGTTAGAAATCGTATCAATTCCCCGTACTTTTTCTGTAATGACAATTTCTTTCAGTTTTTCTTTTTCACCCTGGTTATTGGTACAACTAAAGAGAGAAGTTCCCATCACCACTAAAAGAGCCAAGGTAAATTGTTTGCGGAAATTCATGCGTATCGAAAATAATTGAACAGGGACTTCCACTACGATTTCATCAACGTCTTTTGCTGCAAAATGTCCACAGAGACTTTGTCCTTTTGCAAAATAATTTTTCAGTTCCAATTGGATCTCGTCCTTATTCATTTGTGAAAAATCCACTACAGTTTTGGAACATAAAGAACAATGTCTTCCTTTTTCCTGTGGCGTCATTTCGTCCCAACCTACATTACAGGGTTTGATTTTGATAGCATCTGACATGATTTTATATTTTGAGTTCAATTACATAGATGCAAAAACCGAAAAAAGAGTTGGTTGAGCTAACAAAAATCTATTTTAATCGATGTCAATAAGTCTGTTTGAATCCCATTTTTAGCAGTTGCAGGCTCCGCTATTTTCTTTTGGACTGTAAATTCAAAACCCAATACCCCAAGATTCCACCAATGATTGAGGCAGCAAAAATCCCGATTTTAGCCTGATTTACGTATTCTTCATTCTGAAACGCCAGCGAAGTGATGAATAAGGACATCGTAAATCCGATAGAAGCCAGCAGTCCTATTCCAAAAAGATTTTTAGTATTCATTCCCTTAGGAAATGAAGCAATTTTCAGTTTGATCAACAGCAAAGTAAATCCTACCACCCCGATGACTTTACCTACCAAAAGGCCCAATGTAACCCCCAAAACAATATGAGTGCTAAATAACTGGTTAAAATCTATAGAAAGTGAAACGCCGGCATTTGCCAGTGCAAATAGGGGTATGATCACAAATGTGACAAACGGGTGTAGAATATGTTCCAGCCGTTGAAGCGGGGGAGTGGCCGCTGATGTAGTATTTTTAATCTGTTCCAAAATATGCAATTGGTCATTCGTTAATGTGGGTTTTTGATCAAGTGGATCTAAACTTTTAAATTTTTCCAGATAGTCCTGAATATAATTACTAAAAGTTTTTTCTTTAATTCTCACATCAGCCGGAATTGTAAATGCCGCTAAAACAGCCGCAATTGTAGCATGTACGCCCGAAAGTAAAAATTCAGTCCAAACACCCCCAATTCCCAGAATGGCATAAAACAACACATTCCTTACTCCCATTTTATTTCCTACGTACATGGCCAATAAGATTCCCGCCCCAATTCCTAAATGAAGCAAAGAAATATCTGACGTATAAAAAAAGGCGATGACCAAAACTGCTCCCAAGTCATCTACAATTGCCAGAGCGGTCAGAAATACTTTTAATGAAAGAGGAATCTTGCTCCCCAGTAAATAGAGAACCCCCAATGCAAAAGCAATATCTGTCGCCATTGGAATTCCCCATCCTCGATGCACTTCGCCAACCGGATTAAAAGCAAAATAAATTAATGCCGGAATAAGCATTCCACCGAAAGCGGCTCCAATTGGCAATAAAGCCTGCCGGGGGTTGGAAAGTTCCCCGCCTATAATTTCCCTTTTCAATTCCAATCCCACAACAAAAAAAAACACAGCCATAAGACCATCATTAATCCAATGATGTAAATTGAAATCAAAAAAGGATTTTCCATTCCATTGAAACCCTAATTTATTTTCCAAAAAGTGATGATATATTTCTGCCCAGGGAGAATTTGCAAGAATGAGTGCCAAAACTACAGAAACCCCCAAAACAATCCCCCCTGATTTTTCCTGAAGTATAAATCGTTGAATCGGAAATATAATTTTATCAATGGGCTTAGATTTAATTTCGGTATTCATTATTTAGCGTATATAAATTTAGAAATTGAGCTGAATGATTTTTTTCAATTTTGTAAAAGTAATATTTAAAACAGAAGTTTACCCGGCTAATTACAGAGTATTTAACAAACCTTTAGAATTCTTATATTTTGTTTAGAAGAACAATTTTATAAATTCGCCAAACGAAAGCATAAAAATCATTCATAATTTCAATAAATGAAGGGAACCGGGTTAATTATATTGTTATGTGTTTTTATTTTGACATCTTTTCATTCGGCAGATTCTATGATTAAATATGAATTGGTATTTGAGGCTAAAGGATGCCATTATCAAATTTCAGTTAATGATAAACTATTGACGGAGGGAAAATCTTACCAAAAGATAGTCAAAACTTTGGAAATAAATGAGAGCTTGACTGATAGCGGCGAGCAAAAAATTGATGTAAAAATGATTCGGATTTCAAGAGAGATGCCGCTTAAAACGACCCAGGCATACGTCAATCTGAAGCTTGAAAAAATTTCCGGTGACTCAAGCATTCTCATTAAAGAAGTCAAGCTTCCGACGTTTCCTTATGATGAGGATGAAGATCAACCACATTCTATAGGCGGATCTATTGAGTTTGAAGTAAAACCCCAAACAGAATAAAAAACTTTAAGACACCCACTTCCGGCTTCCATCAAAAAAACTATCTTTGCCCAAGTTTTGGAAACAAAGACCCTTCATGATGTTCTGAAAAGATACGAATCTTCTGATTTCGTACAGAATTCCATTGCCCAGATCCAACAAAATCATTCGGTAAAAATTCATGTAAACGGACAAACCGGCTCATCGATTTCCTTTATGGCAGCACAGATACTGCAACAATCCGGAAATCCGGTTTTGCTGATTCTGGACGACAAAGAAGAAGCGGCCTATGTACTGAACGAACTGGAAAGTATTTTCTCGAAAGAAGAAGTTCTGTTCTTACCGGATTCCCATAGAAGACCTTACGAGATTGAAGAAACAAACAATGCCAATGTGGTTTTGCGGACCGAAGTGCTCAATTCGCTGAACGGTGCCAAGAAACCACGGATTATCATCACCTATTCCGAAGGGTTGTTTGAAAAGGTGGTAACGCGGAAAGTGCTCAATAAAAACACACTAAAAATTTCGGTCAATGATAAACTTGACATTGATTTTCTGAATGAACTGTTGTTTTCTTACGAATTCCATCGTGTAGATTTTGTTTCCGAACCGGGAGAATTCTCTGTTAGGGGTGGAATTGTCGATGTGTTTTCATATTCAGATGAAAGACCATACCGGATTTCTCTTTTTGGAGATGAGGTGGAAAACATCCGTTCATTTGACGTGGAAAATCAGCTGTCGGTAGAGAAGGTCAAAAGTTTTACCGTAGTCCCCAATCTGGAAAATAAGTTTTCGGCTGAAACACGAGAAAGTTTCCTGGAATATATTTCAGACAAGACCATTGTTCTGGCCAAAAACCTGAATCTTGTTCAAGCGGCTGTTCACCGGAATTTTAATCTGGCAGGGGAAGCTTTTCAAAAATTATCAGGTGAAATCAAACACGCCTCGCCTCATCAGTTGTTTCTCGACGAAAACGAATTCAAATCAGGGCTTCAGAAATTTTCACTTATCGAATATTCATTGAATCCGTATTTTAATGATTCGGTTGAAATTAAAATTAACCAAAAACCCCAGCCTTCTTTTAACAAACAATTTGATTTGCTGGCGGAAGAATTTAATTCCAGAACAGAAGAAGGCTACACCAATTATCTGTTTTGTTCAGGAGAAAAGCAGGTTCAGCGTTTTCATGATATTTTTGAAGACATAGCCAGAGAAGTGAAATTCGTTCCGGTCATCGGTTCGATTCACCAGGGATTTATAGACGAAGACTTAAAAATCACTTGTTTTACGGATCACCAGATCTTTGAACGTTATCATAAATTTAATTTACGGAATTCCTTTGCCAAGAAAGAAGCGATTACACTGAAAGAACTAACCTCACTGCAGATCGGTGATTTTGTAACACATATTGACCACGGTGTGGGAAAGTTTGCCGGACTGGTGAAAATTGATGTGCAGGGAAGCAAACAGGAAGCGATTAAATTGTTCTACCGGGACAACGATATCCTGTATGTCAGCATCCATTCACTGCATAAAATTGCCAAATTCAAAGGGAAAGACGGAAGTGACCCGAAAATCAACAAACTCGGTTCACCTGCTTGGCGGAACCTGAAAAATAAAACCAAATCAAAAGTCAAGGAAATTGCTTTTGATTTGATCAAATTATACGCCAAACGACGTACGCAGAAAGGATTTCAATTCAGTCCGGACAGTTATTTGCAAAATGAACTGGAAGCTTCCTTTATGTATGAAGATACGCCCGACCAGTTAAAGGCTACCACAGATGTAAAGGCCGATATGGAAAGTGAGCGATCCATGGATCGGTTGGTTTGCGGGGATGTGGGGTTCGGGAAAACCGAAGTAGCCATCCGTGCAGCTTTTAAAGCGGCAACTGACGGAAAACAAGTCGCAGTTTTGGTCCCGACCACTGTGTTGGCTTTTCAACATTTTAAAACTTTTTCCGAACGTTTGAAAGAAATGCCGGTTACGATTGCCTATCTGAACCGTTTTAAATCGGCGAAGCAGAAAAAAGAAATCCTTGAAAAATTAGCCGAAGGCAAGATTGACATCATCATCGGAACCCATCGTTTGGTTAATAAAGATGTAAAATACAAAGACTTGGGTTTATTGATTGTCGATGAAGAGCACAAATTCGGCGTAGGTGTAAAAGACAAACTGAAAACGCTTCGTTCCAATATTGACACTTTGACGCTGACGGCCACGCCGATTCCGCGCACCTTACAGTTTTCACTGATGGCAGCACGGGATTTATCGATCATCAAAACGCCTCCGCCGAATCGTCAACCAATCGATACGCATTTGATCGGTTTCAATGAAGAACAGATCCGTGATGCGGTTTTTTATGAATTGCAGCGCGGCGGACAGGTTTTTTTTATCCATAACCGGATTGAATCACTGAAAGAAATTTCCGGAATGATCCAGCGATTGGTACCCGATGCGAAAATCGCAACCGGTCACGGACAAATGAAGGGTGATGACCTGGAAAAAGTTATTATGGATTTTATGGAAGGGAAGTTTGATGTTTTGGTTTCCACAACCATTGTAGAAAATGGTTTGGATGTTCCCAATGCCAATACGATTTTGATTGGTGACGCGCAGAATTTCGGGTTGGCGGATTTGCACCAGATGCGTGGACGTGTGGGGAGAAGCAACCGGAAAGCGTTTTGCTACCTGATTTCACCTCCGGTTTCGACACTTACAAACGAAGCCAGGAAACGTTTGCAGGCGATTGAACAATTCTCTGATCTGGGTTCCGGTT